>ERZ773196.32-NODE-32-length-89347-cov-24.074912_pt1 | contig 89347 bp, 70 predicted proteins | sample MGYA00581009_ERZ773196 | MGnify/ENA primary metagenome ERZ773196 (study PRJEB29015, sample SAMEA2738162) | human oral metagenome | biome: human oral; feature: human-associated habitat; material: saliva | place: China | collected 2243 ... | reverse complement strand
ATGCTATCAGTCAAAACATTTGTTAAAGGAGGATTTGCGCTATCTTTTGTCGCTGTTCCTTCACTTTGTGCGTTAGCAAAACCTATTGCAGCAACGAAAAGAGCTGCGCTGAAAATTATTTTCTTCATAATCATTACTTTTTGTTTTGTTTTGAAATAGTGATTTAATCGGGGCAAAAGTACGTTTTTAAAATGAATTATCCGCATTTTGTTAGCAAATTTTAGCAACTAAATGCAATTTGTTTGTGCGGGCTGTATTTGTACTTTCAATGTGTTTGGGGGCTATATTGCTGACTTTAGGCAGGTTGTATATTTAGTGCATTACTAATTGAGGCTGCCAGTTAGACACATTTTCATCTACGTATTTCAGCCATAATGCGAGCGATTGCTTATCGCATCGCAATCTACATGCCACGTTCCTTATATATCCTTTCTTTGGCTTCGTTTATCTCCTTAAATTTCTTCTCGGCAGCCAAGCGTATGTCTTCGCCCAGAGTTGCTACGCGGTCGGGGTGGTGTTGCAGGGCCATCTTGCGGTAAGCAGCCTTCACTTCGTCGTTGGTAGCGCTGGGCAAGATGCCCAAAACCTTGTAAGCCGACTGCGTATCGTGCTTTTCTCTTTTTGTAGCTCTCTTACTTCTGTAACCATTCCAAATAGTGTTACAACAATTGGAGGGTCTGCTTTCAGCGGTTGTAGCGCTCTAACTTCTGTAAACATTCCAAATAGTGTTACAACAACTGGAGGGTCTGCTTTCAGCGGTTGTAGCGCTCTAACTTCTGTAACCATTCCAAATAGTGTTACGAAAATTGACAACCATACTTTCGAATATTGTAGCACACTAACTTCTATAAACATTCCAAATAGTGTTACGGCGATTGAAGAGGATGCTTTCAGAGATTGCACCAACCTACAAAAAGTAAATATAGGGAATAGTGTTAAGATTATAGAAATGTCAGCATTTAACAACTGTACCAGTATAACACAGATTTCGAGTGAGGCAGTCGTACCACCAACCTGCGATTCAGATGTTTTTGACGGCATTAATAAATCTAAATGTAAACTTATTGTTCCTAAGAATAGTCTTGACGCCTATAAACAAGCAGACCAATGGAAAGATTTTTTTTTTAATAGATGGTAGTACTACTGGCATTACAAACACTGTTTATAATAAAGCAGGACTTGCCGATGTCTATACAATAGATGGAACAAAACGGCTAAGTAAAGCAAGCACTGACGAAATTAATGCTTTGCCTAAGGGTGTTTATATTGTCAATGGTAAAAAGATAATCATTAAATAATGAGCACATCGGTTTTCCTAAGCCACACCATATATTTTTACCTGTTGTATGTTCGTCTGACAAAGAAATAAGAATAAGAACAGAAACTTACAAGGAAAACTTCGATGGCTTATATAGAAAACCTTATTACTATAGAGCAGCAAGTGAGCAATCATTTGCTGCTTTTTCATTTACTTTCTTGCAAATATCAATGCAAAGAGTTATATTTGCAAAACGAAAAGGAGAGTAATATATGATTAAATTCAAAGAAAAAACAAGAGAAGAACTTATCGCGGGTTTCAAGCGTGCAATTGAGCGGAAACGAGAATTTGAGGAGCAAGCCCAAAAGAGTTTGCAGATATACGTAAGCGTGGAGCAGCTGTGAAAAAAGCATTATGAAACCCCTTGATACCCCCCAAGCCTAAAACACCATTGGTATTTACCATCGGCACCACTCGTGCTAAGCATAAACACTTGATGTGATAGGAATTAACACATCAAAAAAAAGATGGTAGGAATGATTGCTATTCCCATTAATTATTAATATGCTGAGGAGCGAAATTAGAGACAAAGCATTGCAAAGTCCATGCCAAAGTTGTCGTAAAAGAGACGGCTACGGAAGTAGGACTTGTAGGGCACGGGGGTCGGACCCGTGGGGCACGGAAGTACAATCCGTGCCCCACGAAAGTACATTTCGTCGATGTTAACAATTACGCTCCAAAGATTAACAATCTTTTATCAATGGGATTTTATAAGAAAGTCAAAATGAATGTGAATGGTAAATGGTATGCAAAGTCCGTTCTAGTAATGAGTCCAGTTTCAACCGAGCAGGTTGCAAAACGTATTGCCACCGAGTCGACAGTTAGCCCAGCCGATGTGCGCGCTGTGTTGACAGCTTTGGGCGGTGTGATGGATGATTATATGTCGCAGGGGCGCTCAGTGAAACTTGATGGTGTAGGCTCGTTTTATTTTACAGCTGTGACAAGTAAAAACGGCGTAGACAAACCTGAAGATGTAAACGAAACCCTGATTCGTGGTGTGCGTGTCCGCTTTATTCCTGAACCCCGCTATCGTGGTTCTGGTAAGGGTCGCGTTTCCACTCGTGGCTTGTCTGATGTGGATATAGAGTGGGAAGAGTGGAAAGGAAAAGAGAAAGAAAGCCTCACCCCCGCCCCTCTCCAAAAGGAGAGGGGAGTAAGGAGGGCGAAGGACCTGTGGTAAGATAGAAAAAGGCAAGTAGAGGGTGAGGCAAAATGTATTTGCATTTTTCTTCACCCTCATTCCTTTATTCCGCCCTATTTATCTGTTTCATAAATCCTAATTATCCTTTTGACTAGAAAAGACTCTCATTTATTAAAGGGAAAACACACTACTGCTATGCGAATTAAGCAAGAATAGTAATGCACGAATCAGTTAAAACACATCGTGATTAATTGTTTTTAACACAATCGTAATTGTCTTTTCTTTAGGTTAAGTTTGTGACTTTCGTTTATTTTTATTTACTTTGCAACTCATTGAATTAGTAACTAAAAACAAACGTCATGGTAAATACCGCAGAGGCACAATATGTGTGTGGACTGAAGAAAGAGGACTTCCAGACCACTATTGAAGGAAAGAAAACAGACCTCTATATCCTTAAGAATGCAAAAGGAAACGAAGTGGCAATCACAAACTATGGTGGTGCTATTGTCGCAATAATGGTTCCCGACAGGAATGGAAACCTATCCAATGTCATTCAAGGGCATGATAACATTCAAGACGTTATCAATTCTCCCGAACCTTACCTATCAACTCTTATTGGACGATATGGCAATCGCATTGCAAAAGGAAGATTCCAACTCAATGGCAAGGAATATAAACTTGCTATTAACAATGGTCCTAACTCGCTGCATGGAGGCAAACAAGGATTCAATGCAAAGGTGTGGGATGCAACACAGGTAAACGAACACGCTGTTGTATTAAAATACACATCCTCTTATGGAGAAGAGGGTTTCACAGGTGAAATCGAAGTGTGGGTTGCTTATTCATTTACGAACGATAACGAGCTAGTTATCAAATACCTCGCTAAGTCGAATAAGAAGACTATCATCAACCTTACCAGTCATGGATTCTTCTCTCTGGCTGGCATTGCTAACCCAACACCCACGATCAATGACTTAGAATGTCAAATAAATGCTGATTTCTACTTGCCTATTGACGAGACTTCTATACCAACAGGTGAGATAAGAAAGGTGGCAGATACACCTTTTGACTTCCGTCAGATGAAACCCGTTGGACGAGATATTGATGCTGACAATGAGCAGATTAAAAATGGAGCAGGTTATGACCATTGCTTCGTTCTGAACAAGAGGGAAGAGGGAGAACTATCGTTTGCAGCACGAATCAAAGAGCCTCATAGCGGTAGAACAATGGAGGTTTATACAACAGAACCAGGCGTTCAGGTGTACACAGATAACTGGGCTGATGGATACAAAGGACAGCATGGAGCAACTTTCCCACGCCGTAGTGCTATCTGTTTCGAGGCTCAACACTTCCCAGATAGCCCTAACCATCCTTACTTCCCATCAGTTATCTTGGAGCCATGTAAGGATTACACGCAGAAGACAATCTATAAGTTTGGAGTGGAGGAATAACCATCTTATGAATTAATAAACAAAAAAATAAACTAGACACAATGGAAAATCAAACAAAGAAGAAAGGAACTCTAGTGGCAATCATCACTATGATGTTCCTATTCGCAATGATCTCTTTCGTCACCAACATGGCGGCACCTTTTGGCACAATCTGGAAACAACACTATGATTGGGCAGGTATGATGGGCAACATGATGAACTTTGCTGCATACCTATTCATGGGCATCCCAGCTGGTATGATGATTACTAAATACGGATACAAGAAGACTGCTCTTGTTGCCTTAGCATTGGGCTTTGTAGGTATTGGGGTACAATACGTTTCAAGTACTATGGATGGTAATTCTATCAGCACATACGTTGTTTACTTACTAGGAGCATTCATTTGCGGATTCTGTGTATGTATTCTTAATACTGTTGTCAATCCAATGCTTAACTTGCTAGGAGGCGGTGGTAATCGTGGTAACCAGCTCATTCAAACTGGTGGATCATTGAACTCTCTCGCAGCAACATTAACCCCTATGCTTGCGGGATCAATGATTGGTGAGATTACAAAAGACACTTCTCTGCAGGTAGTAACACCATTACTTCTTATCGCATTAGGTATCTTTGCAGCTTCATTTGTTATCGTCTGGTTCACCCAACTAACCGAACCTGAAACAGAGCATGCAGATGTCATTGGTGGTGTTAAGGGTGCTTTGGCTTATCGCCAACTTGTTTTAGGGATTATTGCCATCTTCTTCTATGTTGGTGTAGAGGTGGGTATTCCTGGACAACTCTTATTCTATCTGAGTGAGCCAGTATCTGAAGGCGGTGTTCTTGGTAGCGCAGCTGTAGCTGGTCTCATTGCTGGTATATATTGGTTGTTAATGCTTGTTGGTCGTTTTGTAAGTGCTTTCATCAGCGGTAAAGTTTCTTCTCGTACACAGTTAACAGTAACATCTGTAGTGGCTATTGCCCTCCTTTTAATTGCAATATTCACACCAGAAGCTAGCAAGATGAACCTTACAGTACCTAACCTTGCCGAGAGTACATTGATACATGCAGAAGTTCCAACAAAAGTATTGTTCATCATCTTGTGTGGAATTTGTACATCCGTAATGTGGGGCGTAATATTCAACCTCGCAACAGAGGGACTTGGGAAATACACAGCCACAGCCTCTGGCTTGTTCATGACTATGGTAGTCGGTGGTGGTGTCATGCCATTGATTCAGAACCTCATGGCAACTAAGATTGGTGATATTCAGAGCTATTGGCTAATCGTCGCAATGTTAGCTTATATCCTCTTCTTCGCTTTGATTGGCTCTCGCCCAGCTAAGAAAGCATAAAAAGAATACCCTTTCTAATAGCAGATAATTCCTTTTGAATTGTCTGCTATTATAACATAAATGTAAAATAAAAACCCTAACAATCATTTTAAAATATACTAACTAACATGGACATAGAATTTGTAAGAAGTCGTTTCATTAAACATTTTGACGGCAAAACTGGTAACATTTATTTTTCACCAGGACGTATTAATCTCATTGGTGAACATACAGATTATAATGGAGGTTTCGTATTCCCTGGTGCCGTAGATAAGGGTATCATGGCAGAAGTAAGACCTAACGGAACAGATACTGTAATGTGTTACTCTATCGACTTGAAAGACCGAGTTGAATTTAAGGTAGACGATCCAAAAGGTCCACGCGCTACATGGGCACGATTCATCTATGGTATGGTTCAGGAGTTTAAAGCACTTGGTGTTGATGTAAAAGGATTTAATATAGCCTTTGCTGGTGATGTTCCTCTCGGTGCTGGTATGAGCTCTTCTGCTGCTATGGAAAGTTGTTTTGGCTGTGCTCTGAATGATTTGTTTGCTGATAACAAGATTTCTAAATGGGATATTGCATTGGCAGGGCAGGCTACAGAACATAAATACATCGGTGTTAACTGTGGTATTATGGATCAATTCGCAAGCGTCTTTGGCAAAGAAGGAAAGCTCATGCGCCTTGACTGTAGGAGTCGTGAATTTGAGTACTTCCCATTTGATCCACAAGGTTACAAATTGGTTCTTGTAAACTCAAAGGTTAAACATGAGTTGGCAGGAAGTCCTTATAATGATCGTCGTAAGAGTTGTGAGAATGTTGTTGCAGCACTTGGTAAGCACTTCCCTAATAAGAAGTTCGAGACATTGCGAGATGCTAATTGGGAAGAACTAGAGGCTGTAAAAGCAGAAGTTAGTGCCGAGGACTATCAGCGCGCACATTTCGTACTGGGCGAGAAAGATCGTGTACTTGCTGTTTGCGATGCTCTCGTCGCCGGTGACTATGAGACAGTTGGACAAAAGATGTACGAGACGCACTATGGTTTAAGCAAGGAGTATGAGGTTAGCTGTGAGGAACTTGATTATCTCAACGATGTTGCTAAAGAGAATGGTGTTACTGGTTCTCGTATTATGGGAGGCGGTTTCGGTGGTTGTACAATAAATCTTGTAAAAGACTACTTGTATGAGACTTTCATCAAGAATGTAACCGAAAAGTTCAATGCTAAATATGGACACAAACCAGAGATCTATCCTGTAATCATCAGTGAAGGCTCTCATAAGGTTTGTTAAATCTGATAGTTATAATTGAAAAAGTATAAGCCATAAGCTCATAAAGACTTATGGCTTTTTACTTTGAGAAAGTCAAAATAAACGGATAAAAACGTGATTATAATCATAAAAATTAGTATTTTTACATCTCTATTATAAATGTCTACAACATGAATGAATATTACCAAGGAGAACCCAAACTATTAGTCTCCGTGGATTGTATAGTCCTAGGATTTGAAAACAAAAAGCTTAAACTACTTGTCGGTAAGCGTAAAGTAGAACCAGAAAGTGGCAGATTGTCTTTGTATGGAGGATTTGTAAAAGAAGACGAGAGCTTGAAAGAGGCTGCTAATCGTGTATTATATCAATGCACAGGTATTAAGAATCCCTACATGAGACAAGTAGGTGCTTTTGGTGAAATAGATCGTGATCCAGGTGATAGAGTAATCTCCATCGCCTATTGTGCACTCATCAATGCAACAGATTATAACCATCAAGCTATGGAGGAAAATGACCTACAATGGTTTGAATTAGACCATCTAGAAGAACTATATGGCGATCATCAGAAAATGGTACAACTAGCTTTGGAACAATTACGCAAGCTCCTCAACAATGCTCCTATTAGCTTTAGTCTGCTGCCCAAACTATTTACTTTGACCCAATTGCAACATGTTCATGAAGCGATCTTAGGTACAGAGGTTGATAAACGTAACTTTAGGAAGCGCATTAAACAAGTTGATTTTATAGAGCAAACGAGTCTTATAGATAAAATAACTAGTAAAAGGGGAGCCCTTCTATATCGCTTCAACAAGCAAGCATATAAGGATTGTTCTGTTTATAAACTATAAGTATGCTGAAAAGTAGAATAACTCTATTATGATCTTAAAATACTATTAGCAGCATCTAAAAACATTTTTATAAAAATGTAAGTTTATTATTTTGAGGTCTCCACATTTATCTCTATATTTGCATTATCAAATTTAAATCCAATCTATATGAATGACAAGGAACTGATGAACCGCGCAGCGGACAACATTAGAATTCTAGCAGTCTCAATGGTAGAGAAAGCCAAGTCTGGACACCCTGGAGGTGCTATGGGCGGAGCAGACTTTATCAACGTTCTTTTCTCTGAGTTTCTCGTTTATGACCCAGACCAGCCTGAATGGACTGGACGCGATCGTTTCTATCTTGATCCTGGACATATGTCGCCCATGCTCTATGCAGCACTGACGCTTCAAAGAAAGTTCACAATCGATGATATCAAACAATTTCGTCAATGGGGGTCAATTACCCCTGGACATCCTGAACGCGACCTAGCACATGGCATAGAAAACTCATCTGGTCCTTTAGGGCAAGGACATGCCTACGCTGCTGGTGCAGCTATTGCAGAGAAATTCCTTGAGGCTCGCCTCGGCCATACTATGATGCAACACAAAATATATGCTTACATCTCTGATGGTGGAGTACAAGAAGGCATCAGTAGCGAAGTCGGAAGATTGGCAGGAAACCTAGGTCTTAATAACCTCATCATGTTCTATGACGCTAACGACATTCAACTTTCTACAGAATGCGGAGCCGTTATGTGTGAAGATACTGCAATGAAGTATCAGGCATGGGGATGGAATGTCATAAAGATAGATGGTAATGATCCAGAAGCTATCCGTGCTGCACTTCATACTGCAAATAAGGAGGAGTTACGACCAACCCTTATTATTGGTGAAACCATAATGGGTAAAGGAGCCTTGCAAGCTGATGGTAGTAGCTACGAACATAACATAAAGACTCATGGAGCACCACTTGGTGGTGAAGCCTATACGAACACTATTAAGCATCTCGGTGGAGACCTCAATGATCCATTCCAGATATTCCCAGAAGTACAAAAATTATACGATAATCGCAATGCTGAATTAAGGAAGATTGTAGCAAAGAGACACGCAGATGAGGCTGAGTGGAAGAGACATAATCCATCAAAGGCAGAGCAGATGCAACAGTGGTTCTCAGGTAAGGCTCCTAAAATAGATTGGAGTGGTTTAGTTCAAAAACGTGATATTCCAACACGCAATGGTTCTGCAGCATGTCTTGGAGTAATTGCAGAGCAAGTACCTAATATGGTAGTATCTTCTGCAGACCTCAGTAACTCTGATAAGACAGATGGATTCCTAAACAAGACTCATTCATTTACTCGTGGCGATTTCAGTGGTGCTTTCTTCCAAGCTGGCGTAAGTGAATTAGCTATGGCATGTATGTGTATCGGTATGATGTTACATGGTGGTGTTATCACTGCAATGGGGACATTCTTCGTTTTCTCAGACTATATGAAGCCTGCTATTCGTATGGCAGCACTCATGCAAGTACCTGTAAAATTCGTATGGAGTCACGATGCTTTCCGCGTTGGTGAAGATGGACCTACGCATGAGCCAGTAGAGCAGGAAGCACAGATTCGCTTGATGGAGAAGTTACAGAACCATGCTGGTCAAGATTCTGTACGCGTTCTTCGTCCAGCCGATAGTGATGCTGCAACCATCTGTTGGCAGATGGCTATGGAGAATATGGATACGCCTACGGCACTTATCTTCTCACGTCAGAATGTAAAGAGCTTACCAGAAGGAACTAATTATGAGGAAACTCGGAGGGGTGCATACATAGTCAAAGGATCAGACGAAGACTACGATGTTATCCTTGTTGCAAGTGGTTCGGAAGTATCGACCTGCGTCGAAGGAGCAGAATTACTACGCAATGATGGAATAAAAGTCCGTGTGGTTAGTGCTCCTTCAGAAGGACTTTTCCGCCGTCAAAGCAAAGAGTATCAAGAAGCTATTTTACCCCAATATGCAAAGATTTTCGGTCTAACTGCAGGTTTACCTGTTACCCTTGAAGGTCTCGTTGGAGCAAATGGTAAAGTCTTCGGACTCAATAGCTTTGGATTCTCTGCACCCTATAAAGTACTGGATGAGAAACTCGGTTTTACCCCAGAGAATCTATACAAACAAGTCAAAGAATATCTAGCACAATAGTTTAACTTGAACCACCTGTCCCCAAGACAGGCTGGTTCGTAAAACCTAAACAGCTTATGGAAATAAAAAAAGTAGGAATAGCTTGCGACCACGCAGGCTTCCCATTGAAGCAATTTGTTATCCAATATTTGGAACAACACAAGTATGCATATAAGGACTTTGGTTGTAATAGTGATTTAAGCTGTGATTATCCAGATTACGCCCATCAATTAGCAGAGGCCATTGAAAATGGTGAAGTCTATCCAGGTATTGCTATCTGTGGGAGTGGAGAAGGTATGGCAATGACACTAAACAAGCATCAAGGTATACGAGCAGGATTAGTTTGGAACAAGGATGTTGCAGAGTTAACACGCCAGCACAATGATGCAAATGTAGTTGTCCTTCCTGGTCGCTTCATTGATAATAAGACAGCGGAGAAGATTCTTGATGAGTTCTTTAAAGCAAGTTTTGAAGGTGGTAGACATGAGCGCCGAGTAAAGAAAATAGCAATTCTATAAGATTTAAAAGGAATAGAATATATCTTTTGAACTACCCTTAAAGAGATACAATTACGACCATGGTGGATTTATCATGGGTGGGATTAAATCTTTATATCAAGGATAACTAGCACTGAAGTCAAAATAGTAACGCTAGTCAGTAAAGAAGGGGAAAGTAATCATAAAGTATAAAGAAGGTGTCTGGAATTATATTCTAGACACCTTTTCGTATAATTAATAACTATTTTTCTTCTTTCCCAACAGGGAATGTTTCTTCTTCAGGCAAGTGGAAACGATAACTACGATTGAACACTTCTCCCACCTTATTAATCTCGAGGAAAGTTGTTCCTCCACCTCCAAAAGACCCCGAGAGATAGGCTATATTATCTTCCAAATCAATGTATCCCTTTTGACGTAGCATTCTTAAAGCTGCAATAAACATCTCTTGGCTAGATTTATGTTGCTGTTGGTGAATAGCAATAACACCATAACTAAGGTTCAACCAACGCTGTACCTTCTCCTTATAACAAATAGCTAATACAGGGTTAGGACCACGGAAAGCTGCAAGGTTACGAGCTGTCAAACCAGTCTCACTATCAGTTACAATACCTTTCACTCCCAACTGCTCTGTCGCCTCAATAGCACTTCTAGACAGAAATTCACGCTGGTCATTAAGGTTTGTCATAGGAACGTTTATATGACCACGCTGGTGTGCATCAGCTTCAGCAGCTTCAGCTATACGAGCCATAGTCTGTACAGCCTCAACAGGATACTTACCACTAGCTGTTTCACCACTTAACATCAATGCATCTGTGTGGCTATAGATTGCATTGGCAATATCTGTCACCTCTGCACGGGTAGGTCGTGGGTTGTTAATCATGGTGTGTAGCATCTGCGTAGCCACAATCACAGGTTTCTTTTTCAAAATACACTTGTTGATGATACTACGTTGAATACCAGGAATTTGTTCAATTGGCACTTCAATACCTAAATCACCACGTGCAATCATAATACCATAAGAGGCATCGATTATTTCATCGATATTATCAACTCCCTCTTGATTCTCAATCTTCGAGATGATTTTAATATCTGAGTTATGCTCATCAAGTATCTTTTGAACTTCCAATACATCAGCTGCGGAGCGCACAAAAGAGTGTGCAATAAAGTCAATATCCTCCTCTATTGCCAAAAGAATATTTCGCTTATCTTTCTCTGTTAAAGCCGGTAACTCAATATGCTCACCAGGTACATTTACGCTCTTATGTGATCCTAAATCACCTTCGTTTTGTACCTGTGCAACCAACATAGGATCAGAACTCTCGACAACTAACATATCCAAAGCACCATCATCAAAAAGCACATGATCACCAACTTTTACATCACGAGCAAAGTCTGGATAAGAAACGTTTATGATATCATTCGTTGTATCGACCTCTGGGCGACCAAAGATCTTCACCATATCACCTACTTTATAATGAATAGGATTATCTGTCCCAGTTGTCCTTACTTCTGGACCTTTTGTATCTATCAGGAGAGCGAGGTGTGGAGACACTGTACGTGTGTTACGAATAATCTCACGAATCCCTTCAGGAGTCGCATGAGCCGTATTCATACGAACAACATTCATACCTGCAAAGAAAAGTTTCCTAAGGAAGTCAACATCACAACGTCTGTCACTAATTGAACATACTATCTTTGTTTGTTTCATAATTTGAGTGTTATTGTTTAATTCGACATAGCTGAAAATATAATATATAAGAGTGAAGATAAGATCAAAATACCAACAAACAAAATTGTAAAAACGACTATTGTTGTCTTCCCTACTCCACTTATAGACTTACAGTTTTTCGTCTGTAATATTGTTTTATTTGCGACATTATCCATGAAAACAGACGACGAATCCTGCACAACTTGTGCATTTGAAGCACCTTGTACGAACTGTTCTGTATTAGGAGTAGCAACAACCATATTCTCTCCACAATAAGGACAATTACACTTCAAAGTCTTTCCTCCGTCTGATGTTATCACGAAAGAACGATGACAATGTTTACAAATAATTTGAAATTGCATTCTCTACTTACCTCCTTTCATTCGTTTTATCTAACGTCATCAATAAGGACATGTCCATCTGTTACCTGAACTTTAATCTTTCTAAACACCGTTATACCATGCTCTGATAAGCGAACTTTATACCAGTCATCATCTAATGGTGTAATTTGTAGATTACGACGCAATTCATCGAAGTCGTACTCATTATTGAAATTACCAAAGGCAGCCCACCATTCACCCCATACATCCTCACCCTCATCATAAGCGTCAACTCCAAATACCATTTGTTGACAATATGGGGTTAAATAACGTACATAGTAACTTGGATCACCTGATATAAATACAGCTTTCCGATAGAATGAATCTAGAAAAGAACAGACAGACTTCTGTTCATCAGCCTTGCGTTTTACTGCAGCTTCCTGTATCTGCTGCTTTGTACGAATCTGCATAACAGAGTCTGCATGAGCCTTACGTTGTGCTGCAAAAAGTTTCCTTTCATTCTCTTGCTGTTGCTGCCAATAAATAAAGCCAAAGGTAGCAAAACCTCCAAGAAATAGGACAATTAACACACATAACAGAATCTTTATAGAAGAATTATCCCCGCCTTTATCCTGCACTTCATAATTAGTTGACTGTACAGAAGGCATTACTGGCTGGGCTATTGCAGGCAAATTTACAAGTAAAGGCTGCCCACAATAAGGGCAATTACAATGCATCCTATCGCTTCCATCACTGGTAATAGCAAATGAACGATGGCACTTATTACAAGTCACTTGATACTGCATCACCTATTTTTCTGCAAATTTAAATATTTTATTTCATACTTGGAAATGTTTTAACCAATAATCTATAAGAGAAAACAAGGGCACCAGAGAAGTTTCCCTTATTTCTTTTTTATACTTTTTATAAGGACTATCTACATCTTAAAAGGAACCATTCTCTCTTCCAATCAATGCTCTTCAATATTTGAGAAGAAACTCTAATACAAATAACATTAGACTATTTTTTCGCACGAAATAGTATAGTTTTTTGATAAAAATAAACTATTTTTTCTTCGACATATACATACTTTCTTATTTACTTAGATGCACCTTTCCTATGTAATAGGCATATCTTATAAGATAGACGAATGTGACATATAATAGAATTTATGGTTATCAATAGCCGAAAAGAGCATAATAAAAGAGGAGCGTCACATCTCGTGAGGCTCCTCTCTCCTTCATTTAAATAACTCTCTGATTGTTACATCTCTTTTAATCCTTAGTGTTCTTTTCTCTTTCTTATGAAATCCTCTTTCACAATCTAAAACCTTTTAAGATGAACTAATTACTATCAATATCTAGTCTCTAGTATTTAAACCTTTTTTGAGTCTTGTCATTAAATAGCTTGTCAGCTATGTTTTGTAACTCTCTAATTAAGTTTTCTAGTGGTTGTTTTAGTATTTACACCTATTTTTATAACTCTCTTTTAATTCTTTATTTATCTATGTCCACCAAAGACAGAACCATTGTTTGATGATCCTCCACCCATTGATCGGTTACCACCGAACGACGAACCATTACCAAAACTACCTCTTGGGGTACTGAAAGATGGGCTTGGGTTGCCAAAAGAACGTGTTGGTTCATTACCTCTAGTAGCATTCCCGAAGCTATGACCTGCACCAAATCCACTATTATTATTAGGGCGTGTAACAGTTGTACGGGTAGAACTTTCACGTGGCTCATAAGTACGATTCGTACCCATAGAACTCTCAAATGTGCTCCGTTGTTGGTTTCCGAAGCTGCGTGGACGATTGTCTTGTGGATAATTATAATCGTATGAGCTATAATTGTTGTAACCCCTATTATAATAACCACGATTGAAGTTGTCACGCATACCATAATAGTTACTATTGTTTCTTCCGTAGAAGAGATCTCTGCCATAATACCAACTTCTATCACCATTCATACGCCAACTATGAGCTCCACGATAAGCAGAATAGAAACTTGGACGACCAAAGTAATAGTAATCACGACGTGGATATCTTGCGTAAACACAGAAGTGCCAGTAACCAGCATCCCACCTTAATGGGCGATAGAAGTAATTAGCTTCTATGTAAGCTCTATATTGCCAATCGCAGAGGATGTAGTTGAAATCCATATTACGATGCGTCCAGTTAGATCCATAGAGGTCAACCATAGAGTTTACACTCATGAGGTAATCGAGATTTATCTCGTATGCGGCTTCATATTGCTCCTCGGTCAGATTTAATTCATAAGCCATCTTGTCCGTTAAGAAGAGGGCTTGTATGCGAGCCTGCTCATAACTCATAGCATTTGCAGAGGCACTGAGAACGAGTGTTGCAATGAGTGTTAATATAAGCTTCTTCATACTTTTTCAATCATTATAGGTGAATAACTAGGGATGTTAGAAAGACTTTTGCCATCCAATCCCTGTTTTCATGTTGCAAAGGAACAAATATTATTTAGCATCCTAAAAGGATTTCCCCTACATAGAGGGGGATTTTCCCTAAAGGTGTATAATATGTTGGAAAAGGAAGATATACCCCTAATATAATAAGGTGTAATCCTAAAGTCGAAGAAGAAATATTCGTTTGCTATTTCCCTTTTTTTTATTAACTTTGCAGGAGAGAATATGTGTATGTAGATTGTAAAAGTCTTATTTTACTTCTTGCTGCACAGCCTATGTCTATTTAAAGAATTAGCTTTATAATATGAAAAAACTTCTTTTATCCTTGTCTGTCATTCTACTCACAAGTGTATTGAGTGCGCAATCTTGGGAAGGAGACAATAGAGATACATCCCGTATACAGTTACTTAAAGGATTAGAATATACACTGGAGTTGCAAGGGAGTTTCTCGAAAGGGAAAACTCCTTTGTGGCTGAATGCTAATAAGTATGGATTGAGTTCTTTGGATGTAATGAATGGCTATATGCGTGGGGCAATAGAGCGCCCATTGAATATAGATGCAGGACACAGGTTTGGAGTTGGCTATGGTGTTGATGTGATTGCACCAGTAAACTATACTAGTAAAGCTATTATTCAACAAGCCTACTTAGAAGGAAGTTGGTGGCATGGAACGTTGACTATTGGAGCAAAGGAACAACCAATGGAAATGAAGAATGCGGATTTAAGTACTGGTTCACAGACTTTGGGCATTAATGCCCGACCGATTCCACAAGTGCGATTAGCACTCGGTGACTATTGGACTTTACCATTTGCTAATGGTTGGCTACACCTTAAAGGACACATAGCTTATGGTATGTTGACCGATAAGAACTGGCAACATGACTTCACTCGTTTGCAGTCAAAATATTCTGATAAGGTGCTTTTTCATTCTAAAGCTGGTTACTTGAAGATTGGAAACGAGGAAGTGTTCTGCCCTTGGTCATTAGAGATGGGACTAGAGATGGTATCACTTTTTGGAGGAATCTCTTATCTTCCTGATGGGCATGGGAATCTTATTCCATCAAAAGGCAGAACTGGTGTACGTGACTTCTGGTATGCTTTTTTACCTGGAGGAGCAGACAATGGAGAGACAACCTACCAAAACGTAGAGGGTGATCAACTAGGAAGTTGGGTCATGCGATTAAACTATGAAGGTGAATGGAGTTGTGTTTCCGTCTATGCGGATAAGTTCTTTGAAGACCATTCTTCAATGTTTCAGTTAGATTATGATGGTTATGGAGAAGGAACGGAATGGCAACAAAAGAAGAAACGACGTTATTTGTTGTATGATTTTAAGGATTGGATGTTAGGTTTTGAGTATAAGTATAAACCAGACCATTGGCTGAATAACGTTGTTGTTGAATATATTTATAGTAAGTATCAGAGCGGTCCAATCTATCATGACCACACTATCACAGTGCCAGACCATATAGGAGGAAAAGACAACTACTATAATCATTACATCTTCCCAGGCTACCAGCATTGGGGGCAAGCAATGGGTAATCCGCTTTATCGATCGCCTATCTATAATGAAGATGGTACTATTTATTTCAAAGACAATCGATTTATTGCACTCCACCTAGGCTTAGGTGGGCATCCTACAGACTGTTTGAAGTGGCGCTTTCTAGCAACTTGGCAAGAAGGATTGGGAACTTATGAAAAACCTTATACACATAAGAAGCATAATGTTAGTTTGTTAGGTGAAACCTCTTATATGTTTAATAGAAGTGAAACAAGTAATTGGTTAAGAGGTACAGAAGTAAAGTTGGGTATTGGGGCTGACTTTGGTGGTATTCTTGAAGGTCCTAATTATGGCTTACAACTAACGCTTAGTAAACGCGGATTGCTGAATAAATAAGGTATAGATTGTTGAATGTTTATAATACACAAGAGATATGTTTAAATCAAATATATTAGTATTTCTGTTACCAGTGTTAGCTCTTCTCTTTTCTTCATGTAGCTTGGAAACTGATAATGACGCTGGTGATTTAGAGGGAATGTGGCATTTAGTTCGAATCGAGGAGTCTGTAACAAATACACACATAGATGTGAGTAACGAAGTAATATTCTGGTCGTTTCAAGCAAAACTCTTACAGATGGAGGATAAGACAGGACAGCATTATAGCTATCTCTATCGCTTTCGGATTGATAATGACCAACTTACATTGACTTCTCCTTATCAGTTTGACCGTGAGAATGGCGACCGACCACTAACCGCTTATGAGTCAACATTAGGCTTATATGGTATTAAAAGTCTTACCCCTGTGTTCCGAATTGAGAAGATAGACAGACGAAAGATGATATTGAATGATGGGGCAGTAAGGCTCTACTTTGATAAATTCTAAGTACTTTTCACAGCTGTTATGGCTATGAATAACAGCAGATAGGCGTAATTAAGTTTGTAGATATCCATTCTTCTACTGCGGATTTCTTGATTCAAGTAAACTTATCAATATATAGAAAGAAATTGAAATGGGGATAGTATGACAGTTTAGTCGGTACTATTCCTATTTTTATAGAATGCAGTTAATTCAAATAAAGATATTCAATGGCGATTAACAAAGTTTTATAATGAATTCTTGTTTAGTTTGTTTTTTATGATAAACTTTGTGTATTTGAATATGTATAGAATGGGTTTATTGAAGTTAATAGAGTATCTGTAGACATTTATTAAGTTTGATTCTCACATAATTCATAATGTGTTTATGGTCAACATGACCTAATTACATAGAAGGAAGGTATTTACAAACAAATTAAAAAAAAGATTTATGAGGGTTAGATTGTATAAGAATGTTTTATTGTTCTTATTTTTATGGGTTAATACATTGGCTTGCGTTTCTGCTGATACATCAAGAACTGTGGAGAGTCAGACAATAGAAAATGGATTGATAATTACTGAGTCAAAAGGATGGTTAGAGACAATTTACGCTAAATGGAAGCCTGTAGCTGAAGCAGATGGTTATTATGTTTATGTGAAAGGTGGGCAATATGCTGATTATAGCAAGGTTGATTCCGAGTTGATACGCGTATATAATGGCTATGTACGAGTTGATATTCCAGGATTAAAAGCTGGCACTTATTCTCTGAAAATCGTAGCTATGAAGGGTGGAAAAGAAACCCAATCGAGTGAGGTAACAGGACTGAAAGTATTGAATTATGTGCGAGAGGGCTTTGCTCATAAGAATTATTCGGGTGTAGGTGCCTATAATGATGACGGTACGTTGAAGTCTGGTGCTGTTGTTATTTATGTAAATAAAGACAATGCTAAAACAGTCAGTGCTCATTTAGGTAAGACTACGTTCATAGGTCTTCAGGCTATTCTCAATGCTTATCAGAAAGGTAATATCACCACACCATTGTCTGTTAGAATCTTAGGTTTGCTTAGAAATGGTGATACTGATACCTTCGGAAGCAGTACAGAAGGTATACAGATTAAGGGAAAGGAAGCAGATAGTGAGATGAATATTACTATAGAAGGAATTGGTGAGGACGCCAGTATTTATGGCTTTGGCTTCTTGGTAAGGAATGCTAAGAGTGTTGAATTCCGCAATTTAGGTATCATGCGAGCTATGGACGATGGCGTGTCACTTGACACAAATAATTCTAACATATGGGTTCATCACATGGATTTATTCTACGGAAAGGCGAGTGGTGGTGATCATATTAAGGGAGATGGTTCTATTGATGTGAAGACTGATTCAAAGTTTGTCACAATAGATAATTGTCATTTCTGGGACACAGGAAAGACGAGTATGTGTGGTATGAAGAAAGAAACAGGTCCAAACTATATCACTTATCACCACAACTGGTTTGACCATAGTGACTCTCGTCATGCACGAGTTCGTACGATGAGCGTTCATTTATGGAATAACTACTATGATGGATGTGCAAAATACGGAATTGGTGCAACGATGGGTTGCAGTGTTTTCTCTGAGAACAACTATTTTCGTGCTACAAAGAATCCTATTTTGATATCAAAGCAGGGAAGTGATGCAAAGGGTACTGGCAAATTCTCTGGTGAGCCTGGAGGTATGGTGAAAGAGTATGGAAGCTTATTTACAGAAAAGGGAGCGGAGAGTACTTATACCCCAATTAGTTATGCAGATAATAACAGTAGCTTTGATTTCTATCATGCTATTTCACGTAACGAAAAGGTACCAGCTTCTGTTAAAACGCTTAATGGTGGAAATATCTATAACAACTTTGATACAGATGCTGCACTAATGTATTCCTATACCCCAGATTCAACCGCTCTTGTTCCTTCTCAGGTCACGGGATTCTATGGCGCAGGACGTTTGAATCATGGTTCTTTGCAGTTTAAATTTAACAATGCTGTCGAAGATACGAATTCTACTCCTATACCAGCATTGGAAGCACTTATCGATGCTTATTCAGGTAAGTAATACGGTAAAGGGCTATGTGTTTGTAGCTTGAAGAGTCTACTTAGACGAGAGGTTGTGAGGCAAAGTCTTACGTCTTACGTTTGTTTTGCCTCAATCTTGTAGTCTTGGGTGTTTAGTAATTTATAGTATTAGTTGTTTGGAGGAACTTATGATATGGTCATCTAATGACAATATCAATTCATTCTTACTATCTTTTACTAATGTGCGGAGGCTTAACACATGACGTGCGGAGGCTTCGCGCCATTGGTGCGGGGCGTAAGCACATAACAAAGTAATACGGTGTGAAAGCTATGCAGAAGGGTAGTTTTTGTTTAAGATATTGCTTTAAGTCATTATGGCTACGAAATAACAAAAGGCAGGTGCAGGCCTGCCTTTTGTGTATATATTAATAATGCTGCTTTGCTTTTTAGTTTCTTACCTTTTTTACTTCCTCTTTATTCGGTGAAAGGCAGTGCTCCCCTCTTTCTGATAAAGATGTCGAGTGTGTAATGGAAGGCGATATAGATAATGACATCTATCGCTATAATCCACGTCACAAGCAGGTGATTGAAGAGCGAGAGATTGATGATTATGAACAGAAAGGACAGTGCAATAACACTAATCAGCGTCTGATGCTGAGTTAGTCCTGCACGTATCAACTTATGGTGGATATGGTTCTTATCCGCCCTGAAAATCGGCTTGTGGTGCAATAATCGTACGATGATAACCCTGAAAACATCAAAGGTTGGTACGATAAGTAAGGTGACAGAGAGGAGTGTAGCCCCCTTCTGATAAGGCATGACATGAGGGTTATACATACAGAACTTAATCAGTAGTACGCCAAGGATATAGCCAAGTGTCAAGCTACCAGAGTCGCCCATGAATATCTTTTGGTTCTTCTCCTGCTTTCCCCAGATGTTATGATAGAGGAAAGGTACCAAGACTCCCATCAAACCAGCGATGAGGATGCAGTAAACCCATATATGTTCGCGATGGAAGACATAGAAAAGACCCGACAAGGCAATGAGCGTCAAGCTGGCAGAAAGGCCGTCGATGCCATCAATCAGATTGATAGCATTCATGATAAAGACCAGTACTCCAACGGTAATCACCATTCCCACGAATGCTGGTATCTCATAGATGCCCAAGAAACCATAGAGGTTATTGATGTAAAGATAGGACATCGGCAACAGACTGGCAACCACTATCTGTACAAGAAGTTTCAGTTTAGCCCTCACGCCAAAGATGTCGTCCAAGACACCTGTTATGTAAATAATCGTGATACCCACGCCAAAGAAGACACTCCAAGGGCTAATCCCAATCTTACTCCCCTTACTCGTATAGACCCACGTCAGCAGGGCCACGAGTGTAGCCACCAGCATACTCGGCATGAAAGAAACGCCCCCTAAGCGTGGAATAGCATTCTTGTGTATTTTTCTGACATCTGGTGTGTCATATAACTTCCGCTTTTTACAAAACGAGAGAATCTGTGGTATCATAACGAAACCACAGGTCGCACTCATGGCAAAAGCAAAGAAGCTGATTAAAGTGTATGTCGACATATTCTAAAGTATTCTCTTCTTTCTATAAACTCTTTTTATGTAATTATATTGTATTGTAGTGTTAGAAAGTTTTAATTATTGTTTTGCCTTTAGTCGAGACTTTTATCTTTCAGAATAGTCTTGTATGTCATTTTCTTTTTGTACTTTTGTTGGCAATTGAGCTTTATGTGTTTATACAGCAACATCAGAAGTGTAATCAAATCATTAAAGTAGGAAGTACTAATAATTAAATGGTTTCATTCAGTAGTAGTATTTATTTATGAGTAGGTCTTTGCTGGGGAACGATATAAACAAATCTAATATTTGATAGAATGAAAATATCTATTATTACAGTAACTTTTAATAGTGAGAAAACGCTGCAAGACACCTTAGATTCAGTCTTACGACAGGATTATCGCAATATTGAACACATTATAATAGATGGTGGTTCGACGGACTCAACGGTAGATATTATACGAGCATACGCCTCAAAGACGACCTCTCATTCTGTGAAATGGGTATCTGAGAAAGATCGGGGTATATATGATGCTATGAACAAAGGGATAGCAATGGCTACGGGAGAGGTTATTGGAATCCTTAATTCTGATGATTATTTTACATCGGACGATATAGTTTCTAAGTTAGCAAGACCATTCGAAGATGAGGCTTTAGAAGCTGTGTATGGCGACATACATTTCATTCATGACGGTGCACCTGATAAGGTTACGCGCTATTACTCATCTAAAATCTTCTCCCCTTTCTGGGTTCGTTTTGGTTTTATGCCAGCCCATCCCTCATTGTATGTACGGCGTGAGGTCTATCAAAAGGTAGGTCCTTACAAGCTTGATTATAAGATAGGTGCCGACTTCGAGATAGTTGTTCGCATGTTTTGTGTACATAAGATTAAGTCGAAATATCTTAATCTTGACTTTGTTACAATGCGCAATGGTGGTGCAAGTACGAATGGATTTCATAGCCACCGCTTACTTTTGCAGGAAGATACTCGTGCCTGTCGCGAGAATGGAATATATAGTAACCAATTCTTGATAGCGCTCAAATATCTCTATAAACTCTTTGAGTTTAAGATTTAAAGGATAGACCTTTATAGAAAGTTCACGGACTATTTCAAGGTCGTTTGTAAACGAAATGGCGTGTGTCTTAGTAGCGTATCATCTCAATAGTTGATAGTACAGCTTAAAGTATTCCATGTATTGTGTGTCCATATTGAAATATGTCTTTACTCGTTTGCGGCATTCTTTGGTGTATTTGTCCTTACCTTCCACACTTACTCTCTTTATGATGTTGGCAACTTCTTGTATATCACCTTGTTCGACAACAAACCCTGTATGTTCATCAATGGCTTCTGGACTTCCTCCTGTTTTGTAGGTGATGACAGGTGTCCCACATGCCATTGCTTCTAAGTTGGTAGTGGGGAAATTGTCTTCCCATGTCGGGTTTAGGAGTATATTTGCAGCAGAATATAATGCTATGAGCTCTTTTATGTTTTGTGTGCGTGGAATACCGATGACGCCTTGTGGTATTTTTTTCTGTTCTTGGCTGTTTAGCCCGACAAGAACTATTTGAAAATGATCGTCTAATAACCTTCTTAGCTGTATGAAATCGTTTAATCCTTTATGAAACCAATTGGAGGCAATGCCCAGTATGATGGACTTTGTCTCGTTTATTTTATATTTTCGTAGTACTGGCAAGAAGTCTTCTGTGGGCTTGAAAATCTGTGTATCAATACCATTGTGTATGGTAATTATGTTTTGTTCTTTTAAGAACGATTGTTTTAACTGGTCTTGCAACCAAGTACTTACAGGTATTAGTGTTATATTATCCAAGGAAGTGAAAGCCTTTCTCTTGTCTTCAAAGTTCTGATAGGAACGGTCACAGAGCCAGCTTTTAGGGTAAGTTCTGAGGTTAGGACATTTTTCGCAGTGCAGCTTCCACTTCTCACAGTTGATAAACATATAGTGTGCACAATGTCCTGTAAATGCCCAGCAGTCATGTAGAGTCCAGACAACAGGTGCATTATATTGCTTGAGAAATTCAAACAATAATTGGTAATTGAGGTAGTATCCATGAATGTTATGTAGGTGGATAATATCTGGCTGTATGCTTTGTATGTATTGAATGAGCTTGCGGGTAGCATTCTTTGAGTTCAGTCCGTGGTTATCAAAGAACCGACTAATGATTCCATGCCTTGCTTCATCCCATTTGCTTCCGATGTGATAGAGTGTAGACTGGCTTGGATTCATCCATCTTCCGTAAGCAATGTAGCTTTCCCAACCATGGTTGAGAACTATCTTACCTATGCCTTCCGCAATCTTTCCATGTGAACCCCAGTTGGCGGTAATGTTGATTTGCAGTAGCTTTTTGTGCTGACTTACCATTTAAATACAATTTAGAAATTCATTGTCAGAGTGTTGCTTGTTGTTGACGGTCTCCCCAGCTAATCTGTTAATTTCAACAAAGTACCCATTCTTTTGAGAGCGTTGACCCTTTGTGTTGAAAGGGTTGACGGTTTTCGTAAAAAAGGTCAACCTTTTTCTGCGAAGTGTCAATACGTACTACATTCGTTACTTAATCATTGGTAGCTCCCATAATCAGGGAGACGTTGGGAAATATCTTATATTATCTCTTCTTTGCACTAAGAAAGTATTTTAGATGTTGTATCGGCCAGAATGGTTCAAAGTGGCGGCGATTGATAACTTTTCCGCTGAATGAGAAATAATGTTTGTAATCTGATTGTGAAAAGACATATTCATAAGTTTCACATGCAATGTTTATTGACAGTTCGTTGGCTTCCGTTAGTTTACCATAGGGGAAAGCAAAGTATTGGCATGGCTTACCAAGCTTTTCCTCAATGATACCTTTGCATGTGTTGATTTGATAGCGTAGGATGTCCTCGTTATCGTCATTTATCATGTAGTGATCCATAGTGTGTGCTCCGATAATGAAACCTCTATCAGAGAGTTCCTTTATCTGATTCCATCTCATAGGCTGCTTGTGGTGAGTCATGACGATGTGCTCATTGAAGTTGTCTATATATTTCTGATCTCCTTCAACATAGTTCGGATTAATAAAGAAACAGGCATTCACACCGTATTCTTCTATTACTGGAGCAAAACAATCGTAACACTCACTGAAGCCATCATCGAATGTAAAAGCGACAAGTGGCTCTAAAGGTTGTTGCTGCGTCGTAATGAGCTTTACGGCTTCTTCAAAGCTAATGAACTTGACGTATTTAGACAGTTCTTTCAATAAAGACCTAAATGTTTCAGGTTCTGTTTCGTCCAATATTCTGTGTCCGTTCAGAATGTGTATCCCTGGTTGTGGTTTACTAAATGTTCCGAGAATATTTAGTATGATATTCCTAATATAGAATCTTATTCTGAAATATGTAGAGTCTGTATTTGTCGGCATAATGTTGAAGTTGTTTGTTGCTGAAAGTATATCCTCTTTGGATAGAGAAGATTATCCCTTAGTGAGTCTAATCTTTGGCTTGTTTGATATCACTTCTTTTATGATTTTTATTTGGTAGTGGATATTCCATTTACTATCAATCTCGTTGAAGGCAGCCGTTCTGGTCCGCTCCCGTTCTTCTTGTGTTTGTGATGTCCATTTCTTTATGTATTCTGTCATACTTAAGAGGTTATCTTTCTCGAAGAAGTCACCTGTTATTCCGGGTTTGATTGCTTCAAATTCTGGGTTTTGATATGGAAACTGGTTATGAGTTATAACAGGGCAACCGAACGACAAGGCATGAATGGCAGTTAGCCCTACATTGCCAGGTGATACACATACGGATGCATTATAAAAGAACTCACCAATGATTTGGTCATCGTAGCAAGGACCATAAGTCCAGACATTATTTGCCAGGCCTTTGGAGGCTGCATAAGATTTAAGGTCTACATTCTCAATGTCCTGCCCTATGAAGATGGCATTAATTGGATTCCCTTCTCTCGCAAGAATCTCCATGCTATCAATAATCATGTCTAATTTTTTCCACTTCTGAATGCGACCACAATAGATGACAGTGGGGTAGTTGTTGTGGAAGTATTCTTGGAAAAGCGTACTTGGTTTTAATGATGTACGTAATTCTTTTTCCTTGTCAGAATCCATGGAGTTGGCTATACAGTACATGTGTGCAGGATTAAAACCTTGTTCAGTCATGAGTTTGATAGCATATTCGTTATAAAGCATCAGTTCACTAAAAAGACTAAAGAAGAATCTTTTGATTAATCCTTTGAAATGTCCCTCACGTCCATACCACCCGTGTGACCATGATATAGTCTTTTTCCCCATGAGCTTGCATAGAATGAGAATAATCCATGAAGAAAGACAAAATGGCTCTCCGTCAAGAATATAGTATTTATAATCTTTGAAGACGAGGCTTACGCTATTTGTCTGCCAGTAGAATGGGCCAAGAAACTGATTTTTCAGTGTTCTCTTATAACCATCAAGCCTTTCATAATCGAAAGTCTTTAATTTCTGCTTCACCTTGTCGCCCAGGAAGAAGTCGCAGCCAATCTCCCTGCTAATGAGTGAGAAGATGGGGTATCTGTAGTGTGCCCCTATATTGGTGATGATACAAAGATTATTATTCATTCTTATTATTATTTAAACGGATATCAATTGGATTCTCTGTACATCCAAGAAGCAAAATTAAAATTAATAGGCCATTGGAAAGTAATGTTGTGAATAATGAGGTATTCAAGATGTAAGAGAGAGTTGGAAGAAAGATTACTAAAAGGTCTGAAAGCCTATATCGATAGGATATAGAATTGAGGATGTGCAAGAGAACATAGAAAACTAACCCTATTAAAAGCAATCCAAATATTCCCGCAGCTGCAACACCATCGGTTAAAAGGAAGTTTGCATTTGCATTTTGTGAACCATAGGCAACAGTCTTACCTAAAGAATCAGCATACGGGTAATAGTCTGTAAGGAGGTTGATTATATTTATGTGAGAATAAAGTGTATAAGGCTTGTCGTTGACAGAGAAGAAACGTAGATAATATTGTGTTAACCATCCTGCTACGGCTGTGGTACGGAGAATAACAATGAATCCTGCCCCCAGTTGTAGAACTTCATCTTTCATATTGATAATGCCAATACTTGCAGCTGAAAGCAAGTACATCACAGTAGAATGTAGTCTCATATTGAAAGCATTTCTTTGTCTTTTGATAAAGAAACATAAGGCTATGAGTGCGAATGGCATGAAAAACGTAAGTTTCTGCATGTCTATCATGAAAAGTAAAAAGTAGGCCGCTGTTATGAGGGCGGTTTTAAGCCATTTCTTTTCACCAAGATAATTAATTAAGAGGAATGGATAGAATGCTCCAAATAGTGCTCCCTTAATATATGCAAGGATAGTTGAACCACCTTCTGCGTTTTCTGCATTTTGGGCTCTTAGTTCATACATTAAATCAGATTGAGTGAATATATTAACAAAATGCATAGAGCCTATATTGGTGATAACAAGAATAGCAGTTAACAGAATGGTGAAGAATTCAACCCATTTGAATGGTATCTGTGGAGCAATGATAATGTTTTTGAATATGGTATTGCTTGTCCCTATACAGAAGTATAGGGAGAAAAGGAAGGCCATGAGTAAACTATAAGTAAATTTCGTGAAGGTATCAATTCCCCACATTGTAAAAATCGCATGGACAAAAGGAATATACACCATGATATATAGAAAGATGGTGAAAAAAGAAGATAACACTTTTATTCCTTTATAAAACAAGATGGGGAAGATTGATATTATAGCCCATATCATATAAGTCGTTGCTGGCATTGGGATATAATCTATTCCCATATAATGAAAGAGCTTAAATACAAAACCATTGAATGCCAAGTCATATACAACTATATAGACAAGGCTACAGATGATTCGTGAGAATATATTGTCAGCATTAAAGATGAATCCTATAATCTTCTTCATATTAAAATAATTCTAAGGATTAAAATAGTAGAAGATAGAATCCAGAAAGGAATGTATCTTTTGAATACAAAGGGAGATATGTTAGCTAACCTTAGTATGTGGAAAAACATAGCCAGATTAACTAACGAGCATGTGAAAGTATATAAGGTTAGAATGTGATAGATATTGTTGCTCATATTGCAGGCTATGATGATAGAGCCTATAGAGATGGTTGCATATATGCTATTATAATAAAATAGAATACGTTGTTTATTGAGGTAGCGAAACAGCGGAATCAATGGTTGTGTAAGAATAGTTGGGAATGACCAAAAGGCAAGACATAAGGCTATTCCTCCTGATATTGTCCATTTAGGTCCAAGAAATAGTATGATGATTTTATCTCCTCCGCATGCAAGGAAAAGCATAGGTAGGAAAGATATTAATGAAACTACTTTCCCCACCTGTATAGTGCGCTGCTGTATTCTCAGTCTGTTATTTTCTGTATTATCGGAACATAATTGTTCATAATATATACGCCCAATAGCTGAGCCAATTATTGTCATTGGTAAGAGAAGAAGCTGTAGGATGATGGAGTAGCTTCCAATTGTTGCTTTGTTGAAATGAGCAACAAGAACCAGTAACGGTATGTTGAATCCTGCGAAACATAGGATACTTGATGGTGCATCATAGACTACAAAGTTCTTGTATTTTATGATAATGGCTTTCATTTTCTGTAGGTCGAAAGCCCAAAGTTGTTTGTATTTCTTGATATAGAGGAGATAGATAAAAAGAAATATGGCAGTTACCATTTGTGCAAGTGTCGTTCCTAAGATAAGTCCATTAATGTTGGAAAGCACTAAGATTCCAAATAAAATTCGGAAGCCAGCTTGTGAACTTCCTAAAATGATATTTTCTATAGCTATACCAGAATATCTGCCATATCTGTTACACATATTACTGAACACTGTATGCAAGGCGTATGCTATCAGATAAAAGAATAGTAATCCAATAGAAGGAAAGTTTTTAGAAAATTTTATCTGTTCTGTGTAGCTGAAATAAAATGCGAGTGTAGTAGCAATTGTAATCATTAAGCTGATGACGATACAGAGTGTTGCAGTATAAGAAATTTCATCTTCTGTTACCTTTACAATCGCATTTTCATATCCAGCAAAGAGAGCTAAAGTATAGATAGATACAAATGAAGAGAATACTCCCCAATCTCCAAAATCAGATGGAAGATATAAGCGCGACAAAATAGGAGTTACAACTATCGGAAGCAGTAACATAATAATATTACTCATGGACATTTTTAATGTGTTGAGTAATAATGCACTGGATTTTATCTTGTTAATAATCTGTATCAAATTTATATCCTTTAGTTGATGGGACGTAATACATTGTGATTCCTTTGCGTCCAAGTTCTAACATCTTTTCAAGGCAAAGTTTAGAATTAAAGACTTTTATAAGAAGATTGGAAATTCTTTTTTTGCGATACATTTCAGATGTAAAATGTTTTATGAGTCTCTGCTCGCGAGTCCTTCTTTCCAAGTCGCCTTCTATGCAAGTGTAATCCTTTATAGTCCCGTCATTATCATAATACTTATATGTTTTCTGTAGAGTAAAGAACTGTCCCCAATACTCATAGTCTTTATAGAGTAAAGCTTCTACACAATGGTCAAATGTTCCGATGTAATGAGCATCAAGTCCTATTGTAAAGACCAGAGCCCCCAACGTAGTCATTTTGTACCATGGAGACTTTTCATCCCAACAGTTTTTACATGCAGAGTGTTCCTCTACGAGCCATTTCGCATATTTTCCCCATGCACAAACTGAGTGTTGTACATTAATGCTACGAACAACATTTGGACTCTTCCTAAAAACTTCTGCAAGGTGACCTGCAAATGTTGGATCAGTCTTTGGGTTGAAGATATAACTTGGTTCTTTTTGGTAACGTGGGTTTGGGTACGATGGCATTATTAAAGTGCCCTCTGTTGTGATGATATTTTGAATTTTTTTTATCAGTTCTTCGGCTGTACCTTGATAGTTATAAAATTCTTTCATGGAAGCATGAATGCATATAACACTTCCCTTCTTCATCCCAAGGTTACACATGGTTTCCACAATCTCATCAGCTGTATATTTCTGATGATATAGTAATTTCCCTATACGTTTATGAATATCCTTTCGTAATAAAGAAATATCTTGTACACCTGTAACCTTCTTGAATAGGATTCCTAAGGTAGTTGGAATACTTTGTTTCATGCCATTATATGAAAATCTTCTTTATATCTTTTCTAAGTGATATAAGTACTAATATCATGTTCGTAATGATGAATACAACAATCACAAATATCATTCTTTTTGGTCCTGCAGGTTTTATAGGAACCTGAGCCCCTTTAATTATAGTAAAGACTGGTATTGTCTCTTGTAATTTTGCTTTCGCTGCATCGTATTGGTTTTTTGCAGCTGAGTAAGTATTATACTTCAATTGCATATCATTTTCCAAGTCTTCTGTTTTAGATTGGATAGATTGTAGTATGACATCTTGATTAGCATCAGAGAATTCTGCATATCGCTTTCGTGCATCTTCGTAGCTGCTTAAAGCTTCCTGGGTAAGCTTTTTATAGTAAGCAACATCTTTTCGTGCTTTGTCAGTTCTGTAAGCTGTTATGAATTCTTTTAATTTCGTTCTTAAAGAGTCTGCTATAGTCTTACTGATTAGTGGGTCTTGCGATGTTGTTGTGATAGTGATTACCCCATCTTTCGTGTCAACCTTGAGTGATATATCTTTGCGAATAGTTTCTGCCACATCTGCTTGCTCTTTGGTTAAGTGATATGGGGATACGGTATCTAATGTTATGTTCTTTTGTTTCTTACTTAATAGTCCTGTAATCCACGAAATCTTTTGATGGTTTGCAAGATAATCAAAGTAGGTGTACTGATTCCCATTACTGGTTGTAATGGGAATATTGAATAATTCTACTACAAACTTGTTATCTTCCATAAGATCTGGATACAACATTGGTGTAATAGCATCTGTACTTTTTAGCTGAGACATATCAAGCCCTAAAGATGATGCAAGTGAACCGATTGTTCCAGAATTCCCTGAATTGTTGATTTCTGGAGCTAACTTAGTATCTGTTGTATAATAGCGAGGTTCATTCCAAATATATAAAATAGAGAGGAGCATCACTAAAGGTATTATTATCAAGAAAAGAAGCTTTTCTTTGATGATACGCTTAACAATTAAGCGTAAGTCAATTGTAACAACTTTATTATTATTAGTCATTTTTCTTTTTAATGAGAGTAAGTCTTACTATAATAATGTATTTATTCTTTATCTTACTTACTTTATCAAATTAGCTATCGTGGCAATGACAGCTGCGATACTAGCTGCACTGGAACCAATGCTGAGCGTTTCAGCAAGCCCCATACGGCTTTGTATCTTCGTAGGTACAATGATTTCGCAACCAGGACGTACCTTGGCATTGTGACCTACCTTTGCTAACATTCCATTCATGTATAGGATGTAGGTATTGCTCTTCTTCGCATCATTGGCAAAGCCACCTGCTTGGTCGATATAGTAAGCAACACTCTTACCTTCTACGTAACCAACAGAATTTGGATACATAACTGCGCCATTAATCTTAACGGTACCATTATACTGTGGAACTATGAGTCTGTCACCTTCTCTCAATACAAGGTCTGCATCACTACCAGGATGGGCAATCGCCTTATCAAGTTCTATACCAACAGGATACATATCAGGTACTTGGAACTTCTCTTCAGCTTTCTTGCTATTTTCTTGTGCTGCTTGCAATACGGCAGCATCCTTTGTCCTAATAGCTAATTGCATTATATTCTTGCTTTGTTGTTCCATTTGAGTTCTGAAAGCAGCCTCCATACGAACACGCTCACTAGGTGTTGGGCGACGCTCTAGGCGTGCTCCCTTTATATACGCAAGGTCAGTTCCACCGCCAGCAGCTTTGAATATATCACTCAAACGCATCTTACGTGAAGTGAGGGTATAGTTCCCTGCAAAGACGACCTCCCCTTCCACAGACACGTTCTGCTGTGTTGATGTGCCAGGACTCTTACGCACGTAAACTTCATCGTATGGTTCTAATACAAATCCTGGTGCACCATCTATGACAAAGCCATCGCGGAGAGAGAACGAATAAGTACGTGCTATAATAGAATCTGGCTCAAGTGCTTGTGGGTTGGTGATACGTCGTGACACATCTACCCTTACAGTTGAGGCGGTCTGCTTCAGTCCACCAGCTTGCAAGATGAAGTCTTCTAGAGATTCATTGTCAGCATATGTATATATTCCAGGATAGAGCACCTCCCCATGAATTGTGATTGTTCGCTGCTCTTGCGCTTCTGTCTTGGTTGGAATAAAGAGCACATCCTCATTCTGAAGAGGGACATCGGCTATGCGACCAGTAAGGATACCATCAATATCTACAGATATTACCTCCAATGTACGATCAGCCTTCTTCCTATGTAATACAGCATGTGGAGCAAATGCAACTTCAGTTAATCCGTCGGCAGCTTCTACCAGTTCACGCACACTATTAATACGTCCACCAACCTCATACATACCTGGACGGAACACAGCTCCCTTAATTTCAACCATATTCTCATAACGAGGTATCACTGAATCAACGCTAACGGAATCCTCATCAGCCACCCGGAAGTTGCGCATATCAAACTCGTTGACATTAAAGATAGAGTATTGACGACCCGTCTTTCTGCGTACACGGACAGAACGGGTGTAGGCATCGCCAGCGAATCCACCGGCATAACTAATCAAGGTTCCCAAGCTCTCGCCACGCTTCATCTCATAGAACATAGGGCGTTTGACCTTTCCACTCACTTGTGCGAGCATCTCGTAAGGACCAACAACAATGACATCATTATCTGCCAAGCGTACGTTGCCACTCAAATGACCCCGACGAAGGAAGTCGTAGACATCGACGGTGCTTATGAGCGTACCCCCACGATATACCTTTATATTACGTAATGTTCCCAGGTCTCCAATACCTCCCGCCATATAAAGGGCATTGAATACGGTTGCAAAGGCTGATAGTGTATAAGTTCCGGGGGTCTTAACTTCACCAACTACATTCACCATGATTGTATGAGTCTGTCCCACCGAAAGGCGGATACTAGAACTGCTGTATCTCTTTCCTAGTTTCTGCTTGATACGATTATTTGCCTGTGCGACAGTCAAGCCACTTACTTGAATAGGACCAAAACCATCTAGGGTAATGATTCCATCAGGGGCAACTGTTGTTTGATATGACTTCTGTGAAGCGCCATAAACATCAATGAATACAGCATCACCGGGACCTAAACGATAGTTACGAGGTAATGCCATGTTCATATTCGGCTCGAATGATAGACTCTTATTATTAAAGATATCGCGTCCCCAGACTTTCTTGCGATTACGACTTAACTGCTTTAAAAGATTCTCATACAATACTGCAGTGTCCTGTGGCATCCAATCATTTATCTCCGATTGCATCTTCAGATAGTCGCCATCATTCTCATCATATGTATGTTCCCACATTTGATTATTTGATATCCGACCATCAGAGTATCGGTTCATCTCCTGCTCACTATTATTGTAGTCGTCGAGTGTATTCTCTGCAACCTGACGCTTGTTCTGCCCTGGACGCTTCTGTCCGTTGTTACTACGACTACGGTCTCCAGTGCTGCTTTCAGATACAGCACCAAACGCAGCATTACCTTTTTGCATCTTCTCATAGGTTGCTCTTACACGCCTAATCTGAGAGATGTCGACGCCACTCTGCATCAGCTTGGTCACAATCTGAGCCTGTGAAGTACCACGTTTGTGCTCTTTCTGCACGAATTCCATCACTTGCGTATCGGTCATAGAGGATTGCGCAAAGCCAGCTAAAGAGCATGCTAAGAGTAATACGAATAGAATATATTTCTTCATTTCCATTGTTAGAATTTCTTGCCTGTGATAATATTAAGGATAGTTTTAACAACTATGATAAAGTCTACCCATAGCGAACGATGTTGTAGATAACGAATGTCCATCTCCATACGTCGTAGCATTTTCTCCATAGTGTCAGTATATCCATTATAGAGTGTAGCCTCAGATGTAAGTCCTGGTCTCATCTGATAAATTAGGTTATAGCGGTCTGTATGTTTCTGTATCTTGTCTATAAAGTACTGACGTTCTGGTCTCGGACCAACAAACGACATATCTCCACAAAGTACATTCCATAATTGAGGTAACTCATCCAAATGATGATCTCGTAGGAACAATTCTAACCGAGTAGAATTTGTTCTATCACTATTTGCAACAAGCTGAGGTCCCTCTTCCTCCACAATACTACTCATTGTTCGGAACTTATAGATTGTGAAAGGTTTCCCTTTATATCCGATACGAACTTGTTTAAAGAACACAGAACCATTGTTTTGATATGTTAGTAAGAGAATAATAATGATGAATAATGGAAAACAAATAATGAAACCAATGAGCGATGATATAATATCAAAGGCTCGTTTGAGGCTACGTTGTAGCCTCCCCATGGCATCAATATTAGTTGATATGTCCATTTCTTCTTGTGTTAGTCTCGTTTGTATAGTATAACTCAACTTGGTTTTATTTATTATAGTGTTGTCTTTGTTATTTCTTTGCAAAGGTACTTTTTTTTATTTATTTATTAGTTAGAAAAGTGTATCTTTCTATAGTTCTCAGTATCTTTGTGCGTGAATCAGGGTGTGTAATGCGTAAAATTATTCATATAGACATGGATGCTTTCTTTGCTTCTGTAGAACAAAGAGATAATCCAGAACTGCGTGGCAAGCCGATAGCTGTTGGTTATGATGGACCACGAGGAGTGGTATCTACGGCTAGTTATGAAGCCCGCCCTTATGGTGTTCACTCAGCTATGTCCATTGTACAAGCTAAGCGTCGTTGTCCAGACTTGATAATTGTTCCCTGTCATTTTGATAGATACAAGGAAGTTTCTAGGCAGATTCATCAAATCTTTCATGAGTATACAGATCTTGTTGAACCTATCTCTTTAGATGAGGCTTTCCTCGACGTGACAGAGAACAAGAAAGGTATTTCGATGGCTATAGACATTGCCAAAGAGATAAAACAGAAGATTTTTGAAAGGACTTCGTTAACAGCCTCAGCTGGAGTTAGCTATAATAAACTATTAGCAAAGATTGCTTCAGATATGCGCAAACCCGATGGCATTTATATTGTTCATCCTGATCGTGCAATGGATTTCATCGGCAGTCTTCCTATTGAAAAGTTATGGGGTGTTGGACCTAGAACTGCTGCCAAGATGCATGAAATGGGAGTTTTTAAAGGTGAACAATTACGTAATATATCTTACAATCATATGACCCAGGTTTTTGGAAAGATGGGGAAGATATATTATAATTTCTCTCGTGGCATTGATGAACGACCTGTAATCGTAAGTAGAGAACGTAAGTCAGTTGGCTGTGAACGTACTTTTCGTGAAGACTTACATATTGAGTCAAAGATTATAATAGAACTTTACCATCTCACCTTAGAACTTGTTGAACGATTGACAAGAAACCAATTTGAAGGAAGAACACTCACTCTAAAGTTGAAATGGGATGCAACGACGCAGATAACACGTAGCTTAACACAAGGAAAAATCCTACGAACAAAGCATGATATACTCCCACTTGCAAAATTATTGCTCAGCGAAACAGGCTATAAAAAGCATTCTATCCGTTTAATGGGGTTATCGGTCTCTTCTTCAACAACCGATGGATTTGATGAGGAGAATACACCTATCTGGATGGAAGGAGACTTACCTTTCGAGAAGTAAAACTTTTCTTTTCACATCTTTCCTAACCTCATTCATCCTTCTAAAAGTCCTAGTTTGTTTCTTATATTCATTTGCTGTCATATTAAATACCTAGTATAATGTGTTGCTTATTAGTGTATTATTTTTCGAAGAGGACTGATAGAAGTGATAGCAAAACTAAACTGTCTCTTCTGCAAACGTAGCTTTCCAACCATTCAATCCTATTACTTTCATACTTGTGGTGATTATTACTACTTTTACATTTGTAGCTTCTTTATATGGGTACAGACACCTAAGTACAATAACAGAAACGGCAAGTTTATGTACTACTTGCGAATGAGTAATATATAGATAAGGCATGTTTCGTATAGAAAATAGATTATTTTTATCTTCATAATAAATTAAACTTCAAGTAAAAATAATCTATTTTCTTATAAACGATAGTCTTATTTATTGGATAAGTAAAGCCTTACAGCCTTTGAATTAAGACTATATTACACCATTGATGTAGCTTGGATAAAAAGGAAGAAGATATTACATACAAGCTGAGATATATTTGCATTCATAATTCAAGCATACGAATTTCAGCATTACCCATTGGTAATATCTCATTCATGGGCTTATCAAAATAGACACTCTGAATAGCTTTGTTAATAATACCATGCCCCACAGCAAGTACCTTCTGATTGGGATATTCTGCACGTAACCACGCTATAAACTCTGCCGCCCTAGCCTTTATTGCATCAATACTCTCAATATCTTTGGGCCATAATGTCGGATTCTTCAGATTAGATAAGTCAGGTATATACTTACCAGTGAAGGCTCCCCAGTCACGCTCACGTAATAATGGAGTTGTACAAACAGACTTATCATGGGGGGCAGCAATAATCTCGCAAGTATGAATACTACGTCTCAGATCACTTGAAACGAAAGCCTCTATTGGTTCATTCTTGAGCTGTTCCGCAACATCTTGAGCCTGTTTAATACCCTTCTCATTCAGTTCTCCCTGTGTTTGTCCTTGCATGATGTGACGCGCATTGTCAATAGTTTCACCATGACGGACTAAATATAATAATGTCATTTATTTATTTCTTTTTCATGCAAAAGTAACAAATAGTTTACGAGTAAAGCCTTGGAATAGAGATTATTTTGTATTTTTGTAGCCATGAAAGTACTACAAATATCAGCTATAAGAGCAATTCTTATGGCAGTGACAGGATTCCTTTTGGTGAAATATAACCAAGGAGCAATGACATGGTTAACCATTACCATCGGTCTACTCTTCTTCCTTTCGGGAGCGGTTTCATGTATCATCTATTATGTAGAAAAGGAACGTATTGCCAAAAGAAAGGCAAAAGCAGAGAAAGAAGAAGCCGACACCTTGCAGTCGCCTTCATTCCCTCTTGCAGGTGTTGGAAGCGTTGTCTTGGGTATCATCTTGGCTTTTATGCCTGACACCTTCGTTATTGGTATGGTCTATATCCTTGCTGCTTTGCTCATTCTCGGTGCTATTAACTTGTTCATAATACTTGCCCGTTCAAAGCAGTATGCGCATGTCCCTGTCTATCTCTGGCTGCTCCCTGCCCTCATCTTGATTGTTGCAATCTTCTCAATACACAAACCAATAGAGGCAGCGGCACTACCATTAAAAGTGATAGGATGGGCTTTCATGTGTTATGGAGTTATCGAATTGCTCTTCTCTATACGTAATTATTATATTCGAAAAGCATTTGAGAAAGCAGAAGAAAGGAAGATTGTTGAAGGCTTCAAACTCGCTAACGAGGATATTGAAGATGCTGAAATCATAGAAGAAGAGAAGCCTACAACATAACAAACAAACAGCAGCTAACCCGAAAACACAGGTTAGCTGCTTACTGATTATTAACTTTTATCAGTGATTATGAGCACTGATACTCAAGTGAAGAACACTCTATAAAAATCTAATCTCACCAAAGAAGTCAGGTCGATGGAAGTCGGGTGCTGGCAAGTCTATCGGATTCCACGATAGGAAATGAGGCTTTGTTGTCTTATCACCGCACTTGTAGAAATTGGCACGCATTGTCTTCCCGGAGAGGTTCTTTAGGTTATGACGGAAGAAAGAAGATACTGGGACAACCAAAGCAAGTTCCCATTTCTGCTTGTTCTCTTTCATTTCAAAAGGTTCACGACCCAGTGATGACCAACGCTCAATAGCCCTCAAAACATCAGATGAAGCCTTTGCTCGGTTCTCACGACCTTGTCCATTGCAAAGCAAAACAGTTCCTATACAATTGGTTTCAAGGTTATAATAGCCTCCTTCTACATCTGGACTGACAAAGAACTCACAGCAGGAGTCTTCCCAAACAGGACCTAAGTCAGTTCCAGAGACGGCTCTCACACAATCTTCCTCCACACGATAATGGAGCAAGATAGCATCCCCCTTATGGGCAATCGCAAACTCTACTTGTGGACAATAAGGGTAATCAGCAGCCCAATCAACCATATCTATTTTCTGATAAGTAACCTTTTCTGCTCTAAAAAGAGCTGGGATATCAGCAGGACTAACCTGCTGACAATCTATTCTTCGTACTTCTAATTGTTTCATTGTCTTAATGTTTTCTGAACAAAGTCAGCCATCAGCTGATCATGTTTACGCACATCACGATAGAGTAAGAGTTGATTACGTGAACGAACAAGGTTGTGTTCAGCGTACTTAGTCTTAAAGTAAACATCCCCATTAAGGTAATCGGCGAGGAAACGGGAACACTGCATAAAGGGGAAGAGGGCTACTGCAAAAGGTAAATGACTCATTTCTACTTCCGTTAAGAAGCTACCCGCACTACTGAGATATCCCTCTGTGAAGGATTTAAAGATGTCCTCTTTGAATCCAACAGCCTGATAATTGTCACTATCTTCAGCTACATTATTAGCACCAGTACGCAAGAAGTCACCATAATCAGAGAATACAAAGCTAGGCATAACAGTGTCAAGGTCTATCACGCAAAGTACCTTTCCTGATTCATCGAAGAGCATATTATTAACCTTTGTATCACAATGACAGGTGCGCTTAGGCAATACGCCCTCCCGATAGAGGCGTTCAGCAAGGCACATCTCATCCGCATGACGATATAACTCATCTATAATATCCTGCACACTAGATGCTCTTCCCTTAATATCAGCACTTACTGCTGCTTGTAACTGACGCATACGAAGCTCCATATTATGGAAGTCTGGTATCACCTCACCGAGCGGTTCTTTCAAGTCGACTAGCATCTTCTCGAAATTACCAAAGGTTTCTCCACAACAGAAAGCACTATCAGGATTCACCTCTTCCTTAGTAACAGAATCAGGAATAAAGACGCTCATTCGCCAATAACGACCATACATATCTTGATAATAAGTGCGCCCATCTGTAGTCTTAACGAATTGTAAGCACTTGCGATCAACATCCTGTTCTCCCTGCTCAACTAGCTTCTCTCGAATGTGATCGGTAACCAGTTCGATATTGTGTTGCAAGAGTTCAACATCAGTAAAGATAGCATCATTAATGCGTTGCAGTATATAATCAGGAGTATCTTTCCCTATTGTTGATACTCGCAGCGTCTCATTGATTAGCCCATTACCAATAGGGCTTACACTTTCTACAATGCCGTTTATACGGAACTGAGAAACCACGTTATTAAAATCAGTCATAGCTTGCTTAAGTAATTAAAGGTCGATACCCATGACTCGCCAAAGGCTTTCAATGACATAGAGTCATGCGTATCGGATAGGTTATTTTACTATAGTTTGATCATTGCCTAAGGGCGATCTGATGGCTTAACACCGAATTGTGAAGGCTTATTCCCCATAACAAATTCGAGTGTTCCACCACGTACTATATCCTTGAAGTCAATGTAAGAACGAGTATAAGGCTTGCCATTCAACTTCGCACTTTGTATATACTTATTCTCGGAACTATTGTTATGCGCAACTACGCGGAAGGTCTTTCCATTACCAACATTCAATGTTGCTTCATCGAAGAGTGGCGATCCAAAGACATAACGACCACCAGCTGGATCAACTTGATAGAAGCCTACCGAAGATAGGATATACCATGCTGACATCTGTCCAACATCCTCATTTCCACTCAAACCATCAAAGTCATCATGGTACAAGTTAGCCAAAACATAACGTATCTTATCAGCCCCTTTCCAAGGTTGACCAACATAGTTATACATATAGAGAATGTGGTGACTTGGCTCGTTACCATGCGCATATTGACCAATTAAACCAGTAATGTCTGGTGAGGCATCAGCGCCCATATCACCATTGACAATGAACAGTGAATCAAGCTTTGAGACGAATGGTTTCTCGCCACCAAAGGCAGCTACAAGCCCGTGAACATCATGTGGCACTAACCAAACATACTGCCAAGCATTACCCTCAGTATAGTCATCCTGACGATGAACAGTGCTGAATGGATCGAATGGCTCACGGAACTTATGGTCGGAAGTAACGCCTCTCATGAACTTCGTTTGCTTATCGAAATAGAAGTCACGATACGACTGGCTACGCTTGTAGAAGTACTTGTAATCCTCTGTCTTACCCAACTGCTTGGCAAGTTTGGCTATACAAGCATCAGCGAGTGCATACTCTAATCCCTTAGCAACCGTCTCCTTCTCTGGGTCGAGATCACAAGGAATATAGCCGTACTTCTTTAATAGTCCCATACCTCTTTCATCTCTCATTGCAGAGGCTTTAACCGCTTCGAATACAGCCTTCTTATCCACATTAAATCCCTTCAAAGCAATGTCAACAAGTACAGGAATGCCAGGGTTACCCACCATACAATCTGTTTCATTACCCATCAAGTGCCAAACAGGGAGCTTACCTTGCTGCTTGAAGATATGTAGCATTGTCTCTGCAAGATCACGTTGCATCTCTGGTTGAATAAGCGTCATCAAGGGGAAGGCTGCACGATAAGTGTCCCACAGAGAGAAGGTGGTGTAATCAGTGAAGTCGCCCTTATGCGTCTTACCATCTGCCCCACGATACTCGCCATTTACATCACTAAACACAGAAGGGGCTATCATCGTGTGATAAAGTGCCGTATAGAATATACGTTTCGCACGCTCGTCCTGTGTCTTAATTGCAATCTTACTTAGCTCACGATTCCAAACGGCATTCGCTTTAGCCACAACGCTTGCAAAGTTCCAACCAGGAAGCTCCTGTTGCAGATTCTCTCGAGCGTTCTCTACGCTAACAGCAGATATACCCACCTTCACTAAAAGCGGCTGATTGGTTGAGGCAACAGAGAATATTCCTATTGTATCACGCTCATTCTCTTCAAGTTTAACAGGCTCGGAGAACTCCGCAACGAAGTAAACTCGCTGGTCTTTAGCCCATCCCTCGGACATTCGGAATCCTGTGATGGTCTTATCTGACTCCTGCTTGAACTTGCAAGAAGTCATCTTATCCCATCCAATCCCTTGTGCAAGATTCAAAGCAATATAGCCTTTCGTAGCATCGGCTGGGAATGAGTAACGATGAAAGGCTACACGTTGGGTTGCGGTCAACTCTACCCTAATTCCAGAGGCTAACATCACCGAATAATAACCGGGACGTACATATTCTGCTCTATGCGAGAACTTCACTTCGCGCTGTGAAGGGTTGGTCATAGGTAATAGAGAAACATCACCCAAGTCGCCAATACCCGTACCACTAAGGTGCATCTGACCGAAGCCAATCACTGTTGAGTCGCTATAATGATAGCCTGAACACCAATCCCAACCCTGTTTCTTTTGCGTTGGACCTGCCTGGATATTACCAAATGGAACATTAGCACCTAGGAAGACATGACCATGACCACCTGTACCAATGAAAGGATTCACATACTGCGTGTAGTCTTGTGCACTAACAGAGAAGATCGTTGCTAGCGCTACAGCAGCAGTCAAAAAGATTTTCTTCATAAAGTTATAAATACTATTTATGACGACAGAATGACTCTACTCCGCATCGGGAGTTCTACTGTCTATGATTGAAAAGAATATTCACTTACTGAACGGAGTACATAGAGAAAGCCTTAACGGAATATCCTTTACGAATAAAAGAGAGGGTAATATTTCTGCTCACTAACTCACTGATAAAGTTTAAGTTATAATCCCGTTGGACTAATTAGGCTGGCTAGTACCACTGTTTTAAGTTATATTGATGAGACAAATTTAGCAACTATTAATGACATATCAAAACATTTCAATAACAAATGTCAGTGCATAGTAGAAAAATGGACAAGCAAACGGGAGAGAGTAAGAGGAAGTCGCTTTCATCGGTGAAATGTTTTATATGTTACGCGCCGCACAAACGATAGGAAAGGGAGAAGCCATAGAGGGGATATAGCTCGCCGACTCCTATCGTATCATGGAGTATCATCAGCGTGGTACTAAAATGACTCGTATGTAATAACGAAATGACTCGTATGTGTCAGTGCCTGTTACTCGTATGTGTCAAAGGGGCTAACACATACGTGTCAATTTAGTAGGTTTAGCGTCAAGGAATTTGAGAACGCATGAAGGCTTGGCACTAGATCGTACCAAGCCTTCAGTTCCTTCTTATTCATACGTTCGCTGTGATAAGGCGAATCCGTCGACTTACTTCTTATTGATGATAATTTCATCAGTGAAGATCCACGCATCTGGCTCACGCGAGGTGGCTTTCAAACGCACATAACGCGCCCGTACCGAACCCTTCCAGCGATAGGGATAAACAAGGTAGTCGCTGTTTGTCTTAATACCGGGGAGCGTCTTATCTATTGTGGTAAACTTCTTTCCATCCTTTGAGACAAGTAGAGTTATGGTGTTAGGAACATAGATGACAGCCTCCAGCTGGTGCATGAAGTTGGCTTCCACATCCTTGATATCAGTTACCTTCCCCATGTCTACAATCACGTCAACGCCGGTGCTATCTATAAAGCCCTGCCATCTTCCCTCAAGGTAGCCCCAGTCGCCACACAATCCATTGGTCAGCGTACTATCGCCTTCTGCACGATATTTCTCAGCGTATCGACCGAGATAGGTCACGGGCTTACCCAAACCTTCATGCTGCACGATGGAACGGCTTTCAGGGCGTGCACCTTTCTCTTTTCGAATGTCGAAAGCATTATAGCCAGCACGTTTGAGCGCATCAGTTGCCGTGATTACTCGTTGACGGAAGTCGGCATAGCCTGTACGTTGCTTCGTCCATCCCGTCTCGGCTAATGCAAGCAATCGGGGATATATCATATACTCTAAATGGTCAGGCTTCTCTATGAATTCCGTCCATACACAACCCTGCACACCATCGATATATTTCTCCAAAGACGTACCCTTATAAGCCGCTGGGATAGGGTCATAGTTGTAAGTCTTCTCCAATCTCGTATAACCTCCTTGCGCCTTTGGTTCCGTCATGGGGTCGTCCTGATACATATTCAAATAGCAGAACTCTTGCGGTGCCATGACCACGTGATGCCCACTCTTAGCGGCAGTCAATCCTGCTTCTGTGCCACGCCATGACATGACAGCGGCATTGGGGGCTAAGGTGCCTTCCATGATTTCATCCCATCCGAGGAGCTTTCTGCCATTATCGTTGAGGAAGCGTTCAATGCGGTGAGTGAAATGACTCTGTAACTCGGCTACGTCCTTTAGATGATAGTCCTTCATCACACGCTGACAATCGGGGCAGGTCTTCCATGTGCGTCGTTCAGCCTCATCGCCTCCTATGTGAATATACTTTGAAGGGAAGAGTTGCATTACCTCTTTCAATACATTCTCCATGAAGGTATAGGTCTGTTCTTTCCCTACGCATAAATCTGACTGAGTATAGGGTTTACCCGTACATGATAACTCTGGGTAAGCATAGACAACCTCATCACTATGCCCTGGCATCTCAATCTCTGGTATGATGGTGATATGGCGTGCAGCGGCATAATCGACAATCTCTTTAATGTCGTCCTGCTTGTAATAGCCACCATATATATTCATTCCCTTCCAACATACAAGGCGAACAGGATCAGGCGAATACTGGCGGTTCTTTCTGTTCCACCACTTCGTCCAGTCAGATTCTGTTCTATGGGCAGTCTCCTCTGTTAGGCGCGGATATTGCTTCACTTCCATGCGCCACCCACCGCCGTCAGTGAGGTGCCAGTGGAATCTGTCGAGCTTGAAGTACGCCATAGCGTCCAGTTGCTTCTTGATTTCATCTTTCCACCAGAAGTGTCTTGAGCAGTCTATCATCAGACCACGATAAGCGAAACGGGGTGTATCTGTTATCTTTACACAAGGAATCTGGTGGTCCTTCTCCAGCTGTCGCAGTGTTTGCAAACCATAGAAAAGTCCCATAGGAGTTCTCGCCTGTATGGTCACTGCTGTTGGGGTAACATTTAATTCATACCCTTGTAGACTTACGCTATCTGCTGCCATCGCCGCCTCCTGTTCCGTACCAGTACAGATGAGGCGCAAGGGTGCATCAGCAGCAGGGTTCTTTACGGATGAGAACGGGATACTCATTACATCTGAGGTGTACTGATTCAGTATCTTGAAGTCCTCTCCTTTAAGATTGGTCACGCCTTGTAGCCCCTTAGCCAATGTGAAAGTGCCTTGCTGACGAGTGATACTCTCGGGTTGAGGGATAATGCTCTGCGCACTGACAGGTTGTGTGATTGACGCTGATAACAGCAAGAATGCTGCGCCTATAAATACTTTTTTAATCATGACTATAGTGTCGTTGTGGTGGGATATACGATAGGTATTAGCCTTGAATGACCCACCTTATTTCTTTAAATAAAACTTTAATACTCCGCCCTTCAAGAGCTCTTCATTACTGATACGATATTGGTTCCACGGCTTACCACCTAGTTCCATCTTACTGATGATAACGTCATCGGGATTAGGGCGCACAGCCTCAATAACGAGCTTGTCCCTACCCCACTGCGCCTTATCCAGACGGATGGTTACCTTATCAAAGACGGGGGATGTGAGGGTGTAATAGGGTTCGCCAGGACAATCTGGATAGAATCCTATCATATTGAAGACTGCCCAAGCTGACATGGTTCCCGTATCGTCATTACCAGGAATGCCCTCTGGCGCATTCTTGAAATATTCCTTCAAGAGCCTGCGTGTCTGTACCTGTGTACGCCATTCGTCACCCTTGAAATATGAGAAGAGGTAAGGATAAGCAATATCGGGTTCATTGGCAGGGTCGTAATATCCCTTATCAAAGACGCTCTGTAACTTATCGACGAATGACTTCTGCCCTCCCATCAGCTTTGCCAAGCCTTTCACATCATGTGGCACATAGAACGAATAGTTCCAAGAGTTGCCCTCGTGGAAGCCAGGTGACGGCTCGAAGTTCTCGCCCTGCTTAGGGTCAAAGGGCTTATAGAAGCTACCATCGGGCATGATGGGGCGGAAGACGCCATACTCCTTGCTGTAATAATGGCGATAACCTAACGAGCGATCATAGAAGAGTTTGGCGTCAGCTTTCTTGCCTAAGGCAGCTGCTAAACGTGAGAGCGCATTATCTGCAATGTAATATTCCAGTGCGTGAGAGACCGAATTATCATATTGTTCGTGCAGGGCAACATAGCCTTTCTGCATATACTCATCATTATCTGGGCGCAACGGATTATCGCTGCCTTTCGTTAGCGCAGACTTACGGAATGCCTCGTATGCCTTATTGATGTCGTAACCACGCAAGCCTTTGAGCCACGAATCAGTGATGACGGGAATCGCTGGGTCGCCTTCCATGGTGTAAGTCTCGCGACCAAAGAGTTCCCACTTCGGCATCCATCCATGTTCGTCATACATATCAATCATTGTACGAATCATATCACGCTGACGATTTGGGTAAACCAACGTAAGCAACTGATGCACGTTGCGGTAAGTGTCCCAAAGTGAGAAGACGGTATAGCGGTTGCCCTCTTTTATGGTGCGAATATCGTTGCTCTCCATTGCTGGATATTGCCCATTGACGTCTTGTAGGATGTTAGGATGGATGAGGGTATGGTACAAGGCGGTATAGAAGATGGTGCGTTCCGTCTTCGTGCCTCCTTCAACGAGGATACGAGAAAGGTCATCATTCCACTGCTTGCGAGCGGCATTGTAGATGGCGTCAAAGTTCTTTCCATGCTGTTCGGCATTGAGATTCTCTCGTGCATTTGCAATACTGACAAATGACACGCCCATCTGTACTTCTACCTGCTCGTTGGCTTCCGTATCAAAGTTCATCCATACTCCTATATCATCGCCCGATAACTCTTTCTGATACTTCTTATAGAGCTTATACTTGCCATTGTCTGCATCCCATTCCGCCTCAACGCCTGTCATAGCACGTTGTTTCTTCCAATAACCCGACTCTAAAGGCTTTTTGCTTATGCGCATAACGAAGTAGATTGGGAACACTGCCTGTGGGTTATAACAGAAGGTTCCTTGTAACTTCATGCCCTCAAACTCGGTATCGCTTACCTTCCGCACCATGGCTCCTGTCTCATTCGTGAGCCCTTCGCCTAAGTTCAACAAAACGTGGCTCTCGCCTTTGGGGAACGTAAAGCGGGCTATTGAGGTGCGCGGTGTTGCGGTTACTTCGGTCTTGATGTCGTATTTGGTAAGATGGTTCGAGTAATAACCGGGATGGGCTACTTCCTTATCGTAAGTGCTACCATAGTTCTTATAGTCTACATCTAACTTCCCCGTCGTTGGCATAAGCAATAACGAGCCCACTTCAGGGCAACCTACGCCACTAAGGTTCACATGAGAGAAGCCTGTGAAATAGACATTATGATATTCATAAGGTGTTGACCACCATCTTGCATCCTTATCATACTTATTCAAGTCGGAACCCATCACATTGAAGGGAACGACTGACATCAAACCATTCGGGCACACAGCACCAGGGTTGGTCGTTCCGAAGTTGGATGTTCCAATGAATGGATTAACAAGATCAACGGGCTCCTCTCCTGTCTTATCTGCCGCTCTCAAGGATAGAAAAGATAAGGATATAAGGATTCCCAATAGGAGTTTAGGTCTCATAAAAAACATGCAGTTAATAGTTATTGCTGCCATGGCACATGAATGAAAAGGACTATGGCGAGCCTATATGAAAATGACTACGCACATCTCTGACATTATATGATAATACACCGAAGATGTGCGTAGCTCTGTCTTACAAGTAGGTTGAAACTTATAAGATGCTATTGTTCTTTGTAAATTCAACAATCTCTTTGATATAGCCGAACGCCATACCAACGACGGTATCAGCTGCACCATAATATACAGCGACACGCTCGCCATCTTGCAAAGCAGCACATGGGAAGACTACATTTGGCACGTCGCCTTGTAACTCATACGTAGCTGCTGGAGCCAATAGATAGGGACGAGTGCGATAGAGCACCTTCTCTGGATTGTCCTTATCAAGGATAGCTGCACCCATTGAATAACGGAAACCATTACAAGTAGTGATTACACCATGATAGAAAAGCAACCAACCTTCATCTGTCAAGAATGGAACTGAACCAGCACCAATCTTTGTACACTGCCATGCACTCTCTGGGAAAGGAGTCACCTTCATTACGCAACGATGCTCGCCCCAATACTTCATGTCAGGACTGAAGCTGATATAGATATCCCCGAAAGGAGTATGACCATTATCGCTTGGACGGCTCAACATCGCATACTTCCCGTTAATCTTCTCTGGGAAGAGTACGCCATTACGGTTGAATGGCAAGAAAGCATTCTCACACTGATAGAACTTCTTAAAGTCGAAGGTGTAAGCAATACCGATGGTTGGTCCGTGATAACCGTTACACCAAGTAATCCAATAACGATCCTCAATCCATGTAACACGTGGGTCATACTTGTATTCTGACTCAATCATCTCAGTGTTACCAGCTTCAAACTTAATAGGCTCGTGATTGATTTCCCAGTTGATACCGTCTTTACTGAAACCTGCGAAGATGTTCATCTGCACCGCCTTGTTATCGCAACGGAACACTCCCGCGAAGCCATCCTCAAATGGTACGACAGCACTGTTGAAGATACTGTTTGATGTTGGAATATGATAGCGGTCAATGATTGGATTCTTTGAATAACGCCACATCACATCCTTGCATCCAACAGGACGCTCCTCCCAAGGTAATATATCCTTAATACTTTTCATTATAAATAGTTTTATGTTTTTAGCTTGTGAATACCATTCAATTTTCGCAAGCAAAGTTAACTTTTTACTTCTACATAGAATAAGAATTTATTATTCCTTAATTAGGAAAAACACTTATTAACGGGATATAAAGGCAGTTCCGACGGCTTTAAAAACAAGTATATACGGGAGAAAAAGGAAGACAATACGGGTAAAGAAGACGAGGAATACGGGCAGAAAGGAAAGAGAATACGGAAGGAAAAGAAAGAGAATACGGCAAGCATGATAATTTTATCCGTATCTTTTCTTGCTTTTATACGTATTTTGTTATACTTTTGTACGTATGTAATTTCATTATCAGCATAGTGAGAAAGCAATTTCAGCGTAGTGAGAGTATATTTTCAGCATAGTGAAAATGTTTCATCAGCATTGAGAAAATATAATTTGATACGCATTAAACTATGATAGAATACAAGAATAACTATAACGGAATACGGGAATAATTATGACGGAATACGCTTCCGACTGCGAAAATATACGAATCAAACAGCCAAGGAATATGCTTACAAATGGAAAAGAAAGCGTATCTGACGGCGAAAACGTACATAAGGGAAAGAAAAGTAAACAAAATTATAAAAGGCTATGAGCATCAAATACAGACTACAAAAGAATTACGGAAAGCTGAAAGAGAAGGCAGAATTTCGGGCAATCGTTATAGAGCGACAGACCATTGGATTGGAACGCATTGGGCAGAACATACAAGGTGCAATGTCTCTTACACGAGCGGATGTTTTCGCAACGGTTATGGCTCTGGGAGATGAAATAGCCTATCAACTATTGGATGGTAACGCTGTCCATCTGCCGGGTATCGGTTATTTCTCACTGGCTGTAAAAGGTGAGGTGTACGAGGATCCGCGCACACACAATCACCGATTGCGTAACCCGAAAGTGCGAACGATAAAGTTCCGCCCCGATCGTGAAATGGCGCATAAGCTCCTTTCTGCCAAATTCGAGAACGAAACTCATCATTACGGCAATGCCTCCATTCCAACAGCAGAAGACATCGACCAAGCTCTCGAGGAACTCTTCGCCGCAAAGTCTGTCATTACCATTGCCGACCTCCGCCGGTATCTCAATCTTTCCGCTTCTACTGCTTATCGTATTGCTGAACGATTGGAGGCGGCAGGCAGAATCCATAATATTGGGACACGCCGACTAAAGATATTTGAATTGGGGAGTGGACGAGTTGACAAGTAAACAAGTGGACGAGTTTATAGCATTTACAGCCTTTTCTTTGGTTGTTTGATAAGAATGTATTACTTTTGCACCGACTTCCAAAGCGGAAGTTAGGGGGTGCTTGCCTGTTTGGGCTTGCTGAGAATATACCCATTGACCTGATACGGGTAATGCCGTCGTAGGGAAAATTCCCCTTATTTATATTTTAATATCATTACTAAAAGGATATGAAAAGAATTATCCTATTCACTGCTGCATTAACATGTGTAGCAACGACAAAGGCACAAGAAGTAACTGACACGCTCAAGCAACAGCACTTGGAAGAGGTAATAGTAGCTGGCGTTCGAGTACAAAAGAATGCTCCTTATGCAGTGGCTAACATCAAGAAATCAGAACTTGAGGCTTTCTCTAAAACGGGACGTGAATTACCTTTCTTATTAGCTCAAACGCCGGGCGTGTTAGCTTGGGGTGAGAACGGATTAGGTACGGGTACGGCTGCTATGCGCATACGAGGCGCAGCAGGAAGTCGCATTAACATCACCTTAGATGGTGTGGCTTTAAACTCGCCGGAAGATCAGTCTGTGTTCTGGGCGAACATGAATTCGTATGCTTCGCTTATGGGAAGTGTACAGATACAGCGCGGTATCGGAACATCTACAAATGGCGATGGTGCTTTCGGCGGTTCGGTTTCTTTGGCGACGAGTTCACCCATGAGAACGCCGAGCGCAGAAGTCAGTGCATCATACGGTTCGTATAACACTTACAACGCAGGAATGAAGTTCTCAACGGGTTTGCTCTTCAATCATCTTATCTTTGATGGGGCATATCACGAGACTGCCACCGATGGTTATGTCCACGGCACAAGTGGGCGGTCGGGTTCTTACTATGGCGGTTTGACTTGGTTAGAAGATAACTTCCGCATCAGCTACAAGAACATCGGAAACTTTGAGAAGACGGGGCAGGCTTGGAATGGAGTTGTCGCTGGTAGCGGTGATCTTAGTTTGATGGATGGCACTTTCGGGGTACATACGGGTATTAAAACTTACAAGGATCTTTACGATAGAGGATTAGGCAAATTCAATTCCCTATACGAGTATTTGCAAACAGACAATAATGGTGCTTTCGTCAAAGATGCTGCGGGGAATTATCAAACGGAACGATTTAAGATGCGCGATGGTTCGCTTTGGAAGAAGACTACCGATAACTTCTATCAGAATCACAACATCCTTTCTTTCCTCATTCATCCTGCACAGCATTGGAGCCATAACATAACCTTACATTATACTTATGGTTATGGTTATTACAGCGAGTTCAAACGGAAAGCAAAGTTGGCTAAGTTTGGTTTGCAATTCACCGACAATACAGGCACTCAGATAGCGAAGACTGACCTCGTGCGTCGTAAGGGTTTGTCACAACACACCTACGGCATTATCTACAATCTCAACTACAAAGATGAAAGCTGGGATGTAATGGGTGGCTTGAACCTTCAACAGTTCCGTGGCGATCACTTCGGATATCTTACTTATATCAAAGACCAACAGGTTGACAACAAGTTCCGACCTAACGGAAAGGATTATAAGTATTATTTTTCTGACGCTCGTAAGTTCGATTATAGCGGTTTCTTCAAAGCTAATTATCACTTTAGCAACTACTGGAATACGTTTATCGACCTTCAGTATCGCCGTGTGGAATATAGAACCAATGGCGAAAATGATAGATTCCGTAAGAGTGCCACTGGATACCATAATCAACTATTGGATATCAATAAGCATTATGACTTTATCAATCCTAAAGCGGGCGTAAGTTACTATCGTGATGGGCACAAGGCTTATGCATCCATCGCCTATGCTAACCGTGAACCAGAACGCAATAACTTTACCGAGAATGGTAGTTACCCTGCACCTTCGCCAGAACGATTGATGGATATAGAGCTTGGCTATCAGTACACAGGTAATAACTGGCATGCTGGCGTAAACCTTTATTATATGGACTATACGAATCAGTTTGTGCAAACTGGCGAGAAGAGTGACATCGGCGAAAATCTTACCACAAACATCAAGAACAGCTATCGTATGGGTGCCGAGTTGGAAGCTGGCTGGAGTCCGTTATCATGGTTGACTGTCGAAGGTAACGCTGCTTTAAGTCGCAATGTTATTAAGGACTTTGACGAGATGGCAAGTGTCAACTTTGAAGATTCTTTCCGCAAGATACATTATAATCACTCTACTTTGGCGTTCTCTCCATCAACCATCCTCAATGGTTTCCTCGATTTGCATTACAAAGGCATTAAGGCTGTATGGCATACAAACTTCGTAAGTCGTCAGTATCTCGATAACACCGAGAATATAACCCGTTCATTACCTTGCTTTTCACAGACGAATATCAACATCAGCTACTCTCTCCGTCCTGCAAAGCATCTTATCGGTTTGAAAGAAGTTATCTTCGGTGTGAATCTTAACAACATCTTCAATCGTCATTATGCTGCCAGCGGATGGGTATATAGCACTATCCTCGACAATGACGGTCATCCTAACGAGAACCGTTACACGCAACTGGGCTTCATCCCAATGGCAGGATTTAATGTGATGGGAAGTGTTGCGGTGAAGTTTTAAGCCTCATGACACTAGACATGCTGGGCTGCATTGTCGGCCTCATTTACATCTATCAAGAATACAAAGCGAGTATATGGCTTTGGCTGACGGGTATTATTATGCCTGCCATCTATATGGTTGTCTATTACGAGGCAGGACTGTATGCGGACTTTGGAATGCAGATATACTATACCTTAGCAGCCATCTATGGCTTCTTGTATTGGAAGTTCGGACGGAAGAAAGGGGCGGAGGAGATTCCTATCACACACTATCCTCGTCGGTTGATACTCCCTTCACTCCTTGTTTTCCTCCTTCTTTGGGGCGCACTCTACCTCATCCTCATCAAGTTCACGAACTCGACTGTACCCGTATTAGATAGCTTCGGTAATGCACTCAGCTTCATCGGACTATGGGCATTAGCAAAGAAATACATCGAACAATGGTGGATATGGATTGTCGTCGACATCGAACTAGCAGGACTTTATGTATATAAAGAGATTCCTTTCACCGCAGGACTCTATGCGTTCTATGCCGTTATCGCTGTGGCAGGATACTTTAAGTGGCGAAAATGCCTCCCCCAACCCCTCCGAAAGGAGGGGAGTGCTAATGGGCAAGATACCTCCATTGAGCATTCCCTTTCTTCGGAGGAATTAGGAGAGATACCTTCCGTTAGGCACTCCCCTCCTTTCGGAGGGGTTGGGGGAGGCTTTAACTCCGTCATCCTTGCAGCGGGCGACTTCCCCACTCACGTCCTACCCCTTCGCATCCTGCGCACTACGGATAATCTCATAGTATGTGATGGCGCACTAAAGGATCTACTTGAATATGAGATAGAGCCAACGGCAGTAGTGGGTGATGGCGACTCACTCTCAGAAGAGCTGAAACAACGCTATGCACACATCTATCATCATATATCGGAACAGGAGTTTAACGACCTCACCAAGGCGACCCTCTTTGCTCGTTCCCATCTGAAGATGGACGCATCAACCCATACCCGCCCCCGCTTCTGCTACCTCGGAGCGACTGGCAAACGGGAAGATCACACACTAGGGAACATATCTCTCATGCTCTACTACTATCGTCAGTTGGCTATCGACCCAGTGATGATAACCGACTATGGCTATTTCGTAGCAGCATCGGGCACTATGCGCTTTGAATCTTTCCCTGGACAGCAAGTCAGCATCTTCAACGCTACCTGCAAAGAGCTATCCAGCAACGGACTCAAATGGGATATCTATCCATTCAACGAACTATGGCAAGGAACATTGAACGAAGCCTTATCAAATGAATTCACAATCCATGCCGATGGTGATTATCTCATTTATCGAACGCATAAAGTATAACAATCCTTTTTCTACAGATCAAAAATGCCATATCTTCATCCTTTTAAGAGATGTCGATATGGCTTCTTTTATAATTGAATATTGCTGTACAATAATCCTTCTCCTCTATTACAACCACCCTCTTTCCGTACTATTAGTATAAAGTTAGACAGAAATAATATACAATCAGGAAAAATCCTACCTCCGTTTTTAATAAAACGTACCTCCATTTTCGGTAAAACGTACCTCCGTTTTCACCAAAACGATAGTACTTTTTACTTAAAACGATAGTACCTTTTTTCTAGAAACAAGTACGCTGCATATATTATGCGAGTGAGAGGGGGCACAAAAGCGAATGTGTTACTGATAGAATATTAGAAGACTTATACTATGAAGCGTTCTTCTTTAAATAATACTAGCGGAAATTATGTCTAAAAGTACATAACATTTTATAATGCAAATCGGTCATTACAACCTCTTACTGCCCTAAGACAATATGAAGTCATAATGACCGATTCTTATTTATATAATCCGAACGTTATCGGATGATAGTATTAATAGTTCTGTACCAAACGATTCATACAACCTTGGTCAGGTGCAGATGTAGCATCAATCATAAGGAACGAACCTGCATCAACATCAGTTATTTTAAGATGAAGCATTTTATTCCCACTATATTGAGAGGTAGCATAATTACCATGGTTACCCCATTGTTCCAATTTTGCTGAGCCCTTAGCTCTATAAGCTGATAATGGGATGAAAACAGCCCCACTACTCCTAATTTTATCAAATGTAGTAGGATTGTCGTTTGCAGATGACCATTTACCAATTGTAGGATTAGTTATTGTAAATATAGCTGTTGCTTCATCCATTGTCATAGCATCTGGGAAGATGAGATAACCACGCAATTCGGCTGGGTTAGTATCTCGTGTTCCGTTTCCATTTTCGTCAATAAAACATCTTGCCCACTTAGCTCTTTTATGTGTGATAAGACCTTTCCTCCATGACCACACGCGATTATTATCTGGTAAAGATATATTCACTGTATTAGGCATAAGATAACTCCACTCGTCATAAGTCATAGTACGAGTCACTTTATTACCAACCTTTAGCTTATTACCAAAGTCTGTCTGGGCTACTGCTGATGCAGAAGCTGTAAATGTATTGTCTATCAATGTAGGATAGTCAATAGTTCCCCATGAAGGAAGGTCAAAGTAACGATAGACCTCTGGAGAAACATATTCCTTACCATCTACAGTTACTGTATTGTAAGTGTAAGTACCGCCTGTTCTTGTATTTTTTGGCATAGCTGTTTCCCACTGCTCTGGTGCTAAACGGTAATAGCCTGGGTGCACAGTACGAGTTCCCTTAAGCTTAAGTGGAACTAACTGCTTCCATCTAATAAGTTTGTTAGCATCAAGGGTCTTGGCATTCATATTGTATGTGTAGGTAGCTATAGGCATTACATACTGCATATTACCATTTGTAATAGCCACCTGCTGGTTGTCACTTACAGAGAACTTCGCCTTAGCATCTTTATAATAAACAAATGACTTATCAGCATCATAGTTACGTGTCTGTGGTGTAGAGGTAACCACACTCGTATATGAATCAGCGTAATAGCCATCGAAAGATGGAGTAACACTACCTGGAACGAAGGTTACATAGAAATCGGTTTTACCTGCTGGGAAGAAGATGTTTTCTTCTGGGTCAATCTCTGTACCAATCTCTGAAACACCTGTTACAGCACCAGTGCTTAAGTCTACATTAGCTGAAGCGTAAACGCCCTTACCACGAAGACCTACCTTTGTAATTGGTGTGTTGTCGTTTGCAGTAATAGCAAAGTGAGCCACAGCAAATAGGTTCTTTAATGTGATATTTCCGTTAGTGATAGCCTTTCCACCAGTTGTAGCAACAACGTTACCTGTACCCATTAAAACACAGTTCTTCTTCAAATCCTTAAGTTCGCCTGTCTGCTGAGTGAGGTCGATATTGATGTTACCTGCAGAGAGGTCACTTGCACTGATGGTTCTGTCAGCACTACCGTCAGTAGTCTTGCCTACATAGAAAAAGCGGTAAGTGCTATTTTCTGTTATGCTGCTTGCTGGAACCTGACCTTCAAACTCACCACTGAGACCGTCACGCTTTGTAGACTTCAATTTGAGTGTATGAACAGTTTTCTGACCTGCATTGGTTATAACGAGCATCAATTGGTCCCCAGTTTCCCACTTCCATGGGCTTTTAGAACCTTCAGCTTCAACCAATTCTGCACGTGTTGCTGCAGCATCATCTTCTGTACCTGCCGAAACAGTGAGTGTTAACATTTGCTCCTTTGCTTCTGGCGACACGATGTCATCAGAAGAACAAGACGCTGTAAAGATTGATATTGCCATGCAAATAAGTGGCACAAGAATTTTATTCTTCATTCTTTATTCCTTTAATACGTATTAAAAATACCTTTGATAATTCCATTTACTACATTCGTAGCACTTACTTGTAGAAGTACTTAGCTGTCATCTACAAGTTATGCATAATGCTAACAGCCTTATTTAATCGCCTTGACCTGTGTTCCAAGGATCATGTTCGTTACCACTGACATCCTCATTATCAGTTTCACCTGTCACACTACTACATATCATTGACTCTGGCTCAACGCTGAATATTGAGCACGATGGTTTCAAATAGGCAAGTTTCTCTCCTTTGGCTATCATCTCTGATGCCATCAATTCATTCATCTTCATATCACCTGTAATCTTAATATAATTTTTATCTTGAACCCTAAATTCGGGTAATCTGTATTGCGGCTTTGATAAATTTCTCTAATCACCCAAATTTCCGCTGCAAAGTTAGTATTTTGTTTTGAGATAAACTAATATCTAGAGAGAAAGATTGTGTAAGACCGACTAGCGTTAGTAGCTTCTTGATTAAAATCAAACGTTTAGTGTGAAAGAGAACGATACTAAAACCAAAGAACAAAGATTAAAAAAGAAAATACTAAAAACAATCGTCTGTTTTTAAAGTATTATTCTGTATGGTGATATTAATCAAACATCACCATACAGAAGGGGGACTATATAATAAGGAGGAATTCTCTTAAGTCCCAATGAATGTAAAGAAGCAAGATCTTACTTTATAACAACTTTCACAGTCTTACCACCTTGACGCTTTACATACACACCAGCTACAGGTTTCTCTACCTGTATGCCACCTAAGGTGTAATAGGTTGCAGGAGCCTCACTTGTCGTCTCTACAGCATTGATAGCTGTTGGATCAACCTTAGTAAACGAAACTGTCATAGCTGCTACATCAATGGTAACATCGTATGTAGCCTCCTCTGTGAAGTTCCACTTATTATCATCACCACCAAAGACAATCTTCCCTTCATCGGTCACGTCGCGCAGATAGAACATCTGGTCGAACCCAGCATAAACATTCGTTCCGAACTTCAACTCACCAGCCTTCAACTCTGTACGTGCTGAGAATTTAGCTGGATTAGAAGTATCTTGCTTCATAATCGTACCTTCACCGATACTCCAACCACCCTTTGTTGCACTACCAATCATCCATAAAGCGGTATGCTTCAAAGGTGTTGCTTGATAAGCAGCTTTTGTCACAATGACTGTCTTCTCAGCCAAGTTACATACGATATCATAGTTAGCAGACTCACTAACAAAGAACTTCCCGTCCGTAGGCTCATCTTCGCTGCTAACTAATGGAGCCTCAACGCCCGACTGCAAAGTAACAGGACCAGCACCAGCACGATACTCCAAATTACCCCAACCAAGCTCGGTAAGGAACTTAAACTCCTTATTTGCATCTAAATGAACGGTAGCCTTGAAGACATCAGCATTCTCATCAGACTTCTGCATAACGGTAGACTGACTAAGATTCCACCCTCCCCATGTAGCATCACCGACGATTACTAAACGATCAGCAGCTTTTGCAGACAATGCACCAATAACAAATAAGGCACAACATAAAATAGATTTGGTAAATGTTTTTAATCCCATAAAGACATATATTTAAAAGGTTATTAATATCAAACTCAACCTGAGTTCTCTCATTATATAATATAATTATAAATTGATTACTTTAAATTATCTAAGAAGATTTAGGTTTATATCTCTCCTTTTACAAGTGCAATATTACGAAGAAAATGTGAGACAATAAGCAAATACAAATTACCTACAGAGATAATATAAACTGATACAAGTGATTTCATATATTAGAAGGGAGATCTTAATCTTATAAAACCTTATATATCAACTTTGTACAATATAAGAAGAAACACAAAAGAAAGGTTCGATAAAACAAAAAATATAAAACATAGAATATGGCTTATTAGTAGGATTCTTATGCTCTATAGGCATCAAAGGAGGCGTACTTTTCGCTTACTATATCTCTAACCAATATTTCCAACTAAGATTTATACATTCTCCGAAGCGACTAATTCATATATGCAAAAGTATGATTAATCTAAGTAGACAAATGATTGAGCAAATACCAATGATAATAAAAAGTCAGCCATGGAAAGTAGCTGACTTATAAACTAAATACTTTATGCTTTCAATTTAAATGAGTTCTCAATACTTGCTATTTCTGCATAGAACCCCTTGTCAACCTTCAGCCGGTCTTCTATCTTCGAACAACTATGGATAACAGTGCTGTGGTCGCGATTACCCACTAACTTACCGATACGACTTGCTGGCATCTTCGTATATTTCTGTGCCATATACATGCTCACTTGTCGTGCAATAACAATATCTTTCTTGCGTGAACGAGAGTTGACAGCCGTTGTAGTAACACTGAAATGCGCACAAACCTTATCCAAAATATCATCTATGGTTAATGGCTCATCATCAATCTTCACAGCACGTTTTATAACACGTTCAGCTAGTCGCATATCTATATTGCTGTTATAAACAACACTGTAAGCCAAAAGAGAGTTGATAACACCTTGCAGGTCTCGCACACTACCATTCGCTGTTTCAGCAATAAACTTAATCACATCTTCAGGAATACTAAGCCCATCACGCTTAATCTTATTGTGCAAAATGTCCACACAAAGCTGTACATTTGGCTTCTCCAGCTCTGCAATAAGACCGCAAGAGAAACGTGTCAGCAAGCGATCATTCATTCCTTTAAGATCTACAGGAGGGCGGTCACTGGCTAAGATTATACGTTTTCCATTACGGAAAAGGTGATTAAAGATGTGGAAGAAAGTGTCTTGTGTCTTGGTAGCAGTGATCCACTCTTGTATATCATCCACTATTAAGATATCAATTGTTTGATAGAAATTGATGAAATCATTGGTGGTGTTCTGTCTAACAGAATCTGTGTATTGTACCTGGAAAAGGCGCGCAGAAACATATAATACACGCTTTTCAGGATAAAGCTGTTTGACTTTCAATCCAATGGCATTGACAAGATGAGTCTTACCACAGCCTGAAGGACCATAAATAAACATTGGATTGAATTGTGTCGTACTAGGATGTTCTGCAATAGAAAGTCCTATTGAACGAGGCAATTTATTACTATCTCCCTCAACATAGTTAGTGAAGGACTTATGTGGGTCAAGTTGCGAATCAAGGTCTTGAGGCACTGCATCCAGAATCGTAGGACTTTGGTTGCCACGAGCAGTTGGTCTTTGCGAAGAAATATCCTCTACTGCCTCCGGTTGTAAATCTTGTGACAAATGATGTTCCTGATCAACCATCACACGATAACTCAATTGAACACCTTGACCAAAAACACGTATAAGAGTCTTACGTAACAAAGGAACGTAATGCTCTTCCAAATATTCATATACGAACTGACTAGGTACCTGAACCAACAAAGTTTTACTAGCCGGCTGATAGGATTGAAGTACTATCGGACGAAACCAAGTATCATACTGTTGCTCAGTCACATTCTCCTTTATAAGCTGGAGACACTGATCCCAAAGTTGTTTAGGATTGACGTTCATATTGATATCTACGTTACTTATGTCTTTCTACAAATGGTATGTTAACAGACCATTCCTAGTTTTTTACTTTTGCAAAGATAGTAATTTATTTATAAAAAGCCCATTTCTACATAATTAACGATTTAGTACTATAAAGCTCATAAACGGCTATTTCAATGTACTTTACAGAGTTTCTGGCTTCAACATATACTCAAAGTTATTTGCTCAATTATAACAACTTGATAAACAAGATGTTTCGTTTAGTAAAGAATAAAATTAATAATATGAGTGAAACAAATACCAGAGATGGTTAAAAAGACTGATTTACACGACCCTTATAACACATCTCTAGTATGTGAAACAATCATCTTTTAATTTAGACGATATTTAAATTACTTATCCTTTCTACCAAATAGCGAGAAGTGAACATAGCGCTTGGGGTGAGCCTTTAAGTTGACAAGCAAACTATCAGCACTGCGCATTGTACTATTCAAATTATTGTAAAGAGAGGCATCGTTCATCAACAATCCTAGACTTCCCTCATTACTATTTAACTTTGCTGTAAGAGAGTTGATATGCTCTAAGGTTGTATTGACTTTCGTCATTGTACCCTGCACATCAATACCATCAACCTTATTGTTTAATGTTGCAATCATACCATTAGCACCACGAATCGCACCACGTGCTTCTGTAATTCCGCCATTTGCATTTGCCATTAAACCATTAACGCCATCCATTACTCTACCTGCTTTAGAAGTCAATACTGGTAGTGAATGATTCATCTGAGCAAGTAACTGGTTTACTTCACGTGTAGAGGTAGTAAGATTAGCTGTAATTTGATTGACATTATGAATGGAGCTTCTCACAGCTGGATCAGCCAAGAGAGAATTGACACTAACAAGTATGCTATCCAACTTTGGTAGCATCTTTTGAATAGAAGGGACCATATCCTTCATTCGACCCAATGCTCCGTCATTAATACGACCATCAATAATTCCATTTGAGGCAAGTGTCTTGTTACTTGTCCCAAGCACTAAGTCAACCTTCACATTCCCCATGACATCACTGATAATATCAGCCTTTGTACCCTCTGGAATGTTCATGCTTTTATCAATATCTACTCCTACCATAATTGGTTCACCAGGTTTTGCATAATCATATTCTATACTCTTTACTGTTCCAACCTTAAAACCATTTGCATATACAGGAGTAGACGTTGAGAGACCACTTACATTACTGAATCGCATTTGATAGTGTGTATCTGTCGAGAAAATAGATAATCCCTTCAGAAACTGCATACCGAAGAACAAAACAATAACACCTAGTATTGCGACAAGTGCTATCTTTACTTGTGGCGTGAAAAACTTACCCATATTACTTCCTTTACTTATTCTTTTTATTCTTTAAAAACTCATTAATAGCCTCGTTCGTATCCATACGATTTCCCCCTTTATAAGCAATAACAAATGCCTGAGGAAAGTCTTTTTTCAATTTTTCTCGAAGCCGTGCAATCTCATTATAGTTAGTACTGCTACCTATTGTATACTTATAGAACGAGCCTTCTTGTACACATTCTATATCCTTATGTCCTTTGAATTGTTCGCAACCAGAACGCAACTGACGATTCGAAGCGATAACCTGTACTTTAAAAATCGGTGTATTTATAGATACACTAGCCTTATTGTCTTTTTTCCCATCAGTAGTTGTTCCCTTTGTTGGAACAGGCATTGCTTCTTTTTTAGGAATCTCTTTTATCGCCTTTTTAGCAATAGACTTCTTTGTTTGCTGGGGCTTTGTAGAAGGGGTAACTAGATTCATTTGACCTGTTGGAGGTGCCGGAATAACTCTAGTAACACTAATTTTCCTATTATCTGCAGACTTATATGGTACAACGATATGCGTGTCGTACATATTCTTATACTTGACAAAGGCATTGTAAATCCCCTTTGCCATGGCGTCAATACCATCTGGACTATTTAAGAATTCCTCCTCATCTGCTGCAGTAATAAAGCCTAATTCTATCAGACAACTAGGCATATAACTCTCACGCAACACCAAGAAACCTGCTTGATGTACACCTTTATCAATGCGATTAGCACTAGAACATACCGAACGTTGTATTAACCTAGCCAGCTCTACACTCTTCTCCATGTTTGAATTCTGCATGAACTCAAACATAATATAGCTTTCGGAAGATTTCGGATCAAAGCCTTGATAAGTCTGTTGGTAGCCTTTCTCCATCGAAATAACCGAGTTCTCGCGCATCGCAACATCAAGGTTATCCTTCGCACGGTGCATACCTAGAGTATAAACTTGAAATCCTTTAGCATAATGACCAGGCACTACTGAATTTGTGTGTACCGATATAAAAAGGTCAGCTTTAGCCTTATTAGCTATATCAGCACGCTGATGCAGCGGGATAAATACATCCGTCTTGCGCGTATAAATCACTTGCACGTCGGGTAAGTTTTGCTCCACATAACGTCCAAAGGCTAATGCTACATTCAAATTAATGTCTTTCTCTTTAGAAATAGCACCTAAAGCACCAGCATCATGACCTCCATGACCAGCATCAATAACAAGTGTGAAGCGCCCATTTGCAGCCCATGAAGTAGCCACAAACAATACAAAGAAAACAATGAAAAGCGTTATTTTCTTAAACATACTTAATTATTTAGGGGACAAAGATACGGTTTTTCATTTGGAAACCTTAGTTCTAAACCTTGGTTTTATCATTTATTAAGTGTAATTCAATGCCTGCACTATGACAATCTGCGCTCATTGGTGGATTCTTTTTCACCAATTTCAAGTCAATACTCTCAAGCTGTATGTATCGTGCCAACAACTCATTTACTATTTTTCCAGCTGCTGCTTCCAATAGTTTCGAGGGTTGCTTCATAACATCGGAAACTATATTGAAGACATCTGCATAATTTAATGTATCATCAACATCATCACTCTTCATAGCTGCAGCAAAGGGGTAACCCAATCGAAGATCAAGTACATAATCATTGCCAACAACCTGCTCTTGTTCTCCAATTCCTATAAAAGCATGATATTGAAGACCCTGTAAAAGAATATAAGTAGACGTTAATTCCATTATTAAACATTAGTTTTAAAGATACAAAGAAAGTGTATTAAGTGCCCTATAAGCACCTAATACACCCCATAAAATTACCCACAACGAGAAGCACCACAATTAGTACAAATCAAGCATCCCTCTTGGTAAACAAGAGTCTCCTGTCCACAAACTGGACAACAGAGCCCTGAAGCCTTTGTACCATCGGTTACGTACTTCTTCAAAGCACGCTCCACACCATTCTTCCAAGTGTTAATACTCTCGTTCTTAAGCTGCAATGAGCCTACAAGCTTTATGACATGATCTATCGGCATACGGTAACGAAGCACACCAGAAATGAGCTTTGCATAGTTCCAATACTCTGGATTGAACTTCTCCGACAAGCCTTCAACAGTTGTCTTATAGCCTCGCTTATTCTCAAACTGGAAGTCGTAACGATGGCTACCATCCTCTGCTGTCTGCTTGATGATCTTTCCCTTGGTAACACTCTTTGGTAAGGCAATACCTTCCTCATCGTCTTGAAGACCCGTAAAGATCTCGTATGGATAACCATCCAACAGCCCAACAAAGGCAACCCACTTCTCCTTGTTGTTCTGAAAACGTACCACATCACACTCGAGTTCCTTAGGTCTAACCTCCATTACCTGTGGTCGGCTACATACATGTTCGTGATGTTCTTCAGCAGAAGTTAAATCTTTCTCCTTCTCTTCTTCGGCAGAGTTATTCTCTTTCTTCTTATCTTTCTTAGAAACAGATATCATCACTCCTGACCTGCTACCATCCCGATATATGGTGCAACCTTTGCATCCGCTACGCCAAGCCTCAACGTATAACTTATTGACAAGAGCCTCATCAACACTATTAGGGAGATTCACCGTCACTGAAATCGAGTGGTCAACCCACTTCTGAATAGCACCTTGCATGCGTACTTTCATCAGCCAATCAACATCGTTGGCTGTAGCTTTATAATAAGATGAACGCTTTACCAACTCGTCAATCTCTTCTTGGCTGTACTTCTTTTGAGTATCAATACCATTCACTTCCATCCATGTTAGGAACTTACGATGGTACACGATGTACTCTTCGAAGGAATCTCCAACCTCATCAACAAAGTCTACATGCACATCAGTATCATTTGGGTTCACTTTGCGACGACGCTTATACACAGGCATAAAGACGGGTTCTATACCCGAAGTAGTTTGTGTCATTAAGGACGTAGTACCGGTTGGAGCAATCGTTAAACAGGCTATATTACGACGTCCATAACGTATCATATCCTCATAAAGTTGTGCATCAGCCTCCTTCAAACGAAGTATGAATGGGTTATGCTCCTCACGCTTTGCATCATAGATAGCAAAGGCTCCACGCTCCTCTGCCATTCGAACGGAAGAGCGATAAGCATTCAACGCCAACGCACGATGAACATCGACTGCAAAATCGGTAGCAGTCTGTGTTCCATAACGTAACCCCATTGCAGCTATCATATCTCCTTCGGCTGTTATGCCCACTCCCGTTCGACGACCTTTACCACTCTTATCCTTTATCTTCTCCCAAAGATGGTACTCCGCTTCCTTCACTTCATCAACTTGTGGATCGCTCTTAACCTTTGCCATGATAAGATCAATCTTCTCCATCTCGAGGTCAACGATATCATCCATGATACGTTGCGCTAGCTGTGCATGCTTGCTAAAGAGATCGAAGTCGAAGCGAGCATGGTCTGTGAACGGATCTAAAACATAAGAGTATAGATTCAACGAGAGCAATCGACAGCTATCATAAGGGCACAAAGGAATCTCACCACAAGGGTTAGTTGAGACCGTGCGGAAACCTAAGTCTGCATAACAATCAGGTATGCTCTCACGAATAATGGTATCCCAAAAGAGCACGCCAGGCTCTGCGCTCTTCCAAGCATTATGTACTATCTTCTCCCAAAGAGCCTTTGCTGATACCTCATTAGTAAACTTTGGCTCTGTAGAATCTATTGGAAACTGCTGTACATAAGGCTTGTCATCAACAGCAGCACGCATGAACTCATCCGTAATCTTTACTGACACATTAGCCCCAGTGACCTTTCCTTCCTCCATCTTAGCGTCTATGAACGCCTCAGAGTCTGGATGTTTAATACTCACAGAGAGCATTAATGCACCACGACGACCATCCTGTGCTACCTCTCTTGTACTATTGGAGTAGCGTTCCATGAATGGAACAAGTCCTGTAGAGGTAAGGGCAGAGTTATGAACAGGTGAGCCCTTTGGACGAATGTGACTTAGGTCATGACCAACGCCTCCACGGCGTTTCATCAGTTGAACCTGCTCTTCGTCTATACGCATGATAGCCCCATAAGAATCGGCATCACCATCTAATCCAATCACAAAACAGTTGGATAACGATGCTATCTGATGGTCATTACCGATTCCAGTCATCGGACTTCCAGCAGGGATAATGTACCGGAAATGATCTAAAAGATTGAATATCTCTTCTTCTGTTAAGGGGTTCTTATACTTATTCTCAACACGAGCTATCTCCTTTGCTATACGTCTGTGCATCTGCTCTGGAGACTTCTCATAAATATTACCAAAGCTATCCTTCATTGCATACTTGTTCACCCAGACACGAGCAGCAAGCTCATCTCCATTAAAGTAAGCCAATGAAGTCTGGTAGGCCTCATCGAATGAGTAAGTTTGATTAGTTACCATTGTCCTTTTTAGAAAATTAACGACTGCGAAGTTACGAATTGTTTTCTTAATTCTAAAACATTTGCTTAACTTTGTCGAAACAAAATTATCTACAATGGACACTATCAATTCAAGAAGAACTATAAGACGATATTCTCAAGAGGATGTATCGGATGACTTGTTAAGAGAACTCCTATCGGTTGCAGAGAGAACACCAACTATGGGCAACCTGCAACTCTATTCGGTCGTTATCACCCGAAGCCCGGAAATGAAGAAGAAGATCGCTCCGGCACACTTCAATCAACCAATGGTTACAGAGGCACCTGTCGTTCTTACCTTCTGTGCGGACTATCGTCGAACAACCTCATGGGCAACACAAAGAAAGGGAACACCTGGTTATGACAACTTCTTATCATTCCTAAATGCGGCAACAGATGCCCTTCTTTATTGCCAAACTTTCTGTAATCTCGCTGAAGAAATGGGCTTGGGAACCTGCTTCCTGGGTACTACAATCTATAGTCCAAAAGCGTTAATTGAAGCACTCGAGTTGCCTCGTTTGGTCATGCCAGTTGCTACTATCACCTTGGGATGGGCTGCTGAGACACCTGAGCAGACCGATCGTTTGCCATTAAAGAGTATTATTCACAATGAGACTTACAACGATTATACACCCGATAGAATAGACGAGTTTTACATACAAAAGGAGAACTTGAAAGAGAATAAGGACTTCGTTGAGCTGAACAAAAAAGAAACACTTGCACAGGTATATACCGATGTTCGTTATACAAAGAAGGATAACGAGGCTATGTCTGCGGGCTTGCTTGAAGCACTAAAACAACAAGGGTTCCTCTAAGGAGACGCCTTCCTTATCTTAAAGAGGGCGTTTCTTCCCATCAAAGAGAGGCTTCCTTCATAGCAAGGAAACGCCTCCTTAAATGCAAAGAAAAAGTTATCTTACTTTTATGAAATTCCAAACAAATATCGATATCATTAGTCCAAACTTCTCATTCAAGCCCTGCGAAAGAGTCCTCTTTGTGGGTTCTTGCTTTGCAGATAACATTGGAAAGCGATTCAAAGAGGAGAAGTTTCGCACAATAGTCAACCCTTTTGGGGTGATGTACAATCCTGTTTCCATCCTTCACACGGTACAGAAACTATCCAATCAGGTGTTTGATATAGCTGTATTTACGCTTGGAACCAACCATGTTTATGTAGAGAAAGCTACGGGGGAGATCGTGGATAATTGTCAAAAACGCCCTCAGAAACTTTTCAACGAACAAGAGTTGACGATTGACGAAGCGGCTAATGCCCTACGTGAAGCCATCCATTTATTAAGGAAACAAAACCCAAATGTGAAGGTGATAGTGACTGTTAGTCCGATAAGATATGCAAAATATGGATTTCACGGGAGCCAGTTGTCAAAGGCTACATTGCTTTTGGCTGCAGACAAACTAGTACGAGAAGAAGGAGAGGCGGTCTATTATTTTCCTGCTTACGAGATAGTGAATGATGAGTTACGCGACTATCGCTTCTACAAAGCGGATATGTTACATCCTAACGATCAAGCCGTTGAATACATCTGGGAACGGCTCGTTGCAACCTGCTTCTCATCAGAGGCTAAGAAGTTTCTGGAGGCTTGGCGACCTATTAAGGAGGCATTAGGACATCGTCCATTCAATCCTGATTCGGAGGCATATCGGCTCTTTATGCAGAAGACCAAAGAGAAGATTCAATGGTTAAAGCAGCTATATCCTGACTTAGAACTAGACGAGTAATAACTGAAACAAAGCTAAAATGAATGAAAAACAGATAGAAGGTTTACTGGAGCGACATGGTATTAAACTAACAGCAAACCGAATATTAATAGCAAAGATAATGTCCACGCTAGATTATCCCATATCTATGAAAGAGTTGGAAACAATGCTCCTCACGATGGATAAGTCAAGTATCTTCCGCACATTATCACTCTTTAAAAGCCACCATCTAGTACATCAAATGGAGGATGGTAACGATATTGTGCGTTACGAACTATGCCATAGTCATAGTGAGGAAGAGGACGAAGACATACATGTACACTTCTATTGTGAACACTGCCATCGCACCTTTTGCCTCAATGAAATATCTGTCCCACAAGTTAATTTACCTATTGGCTATAGGCAGACAGCCGTTAATTATATGATAAAAGGGATTTGTCCAGATTGCTCTCAGCGATAGATTCTTTATCAATAAGTAAGAAAAAACAGCTTAGATAAGATGTTGTATTGATAGTTTTGATTATCTTTGCATGAGATTAAAACAATTAGGATAGTAATGAATTATACTATTGAGAAAGTAACGACGCTCATTGGTGCACGCCGTTATGGTGATACTGATGCTAACATCAGCTTTGTTCTTACCGACAGTCGATCACTATGTTTCCCCGAAGAAACATTATTCTTTGCACTCAAAACAGAGCGCAATGATGGTCATAACTATATACCAGAACTATATGCAAGGGGCGTTAGAAACTTTGTAGTAGAGGTAGTTCCTGATAAATGGGAAACGCTCTACTCGGGTTCAAACTTCCTAAAGGTTGTGGGCAGCCTAGAGGCTTTGCAACGTCTAGCAGAGCGTCATCGCGATGAGTTCCTCATACCGATTGTGGGTATAACAGGTTCTAATGGCAAGACAATGGTTAAGGAGTGGCTTTATCAACTACTATCTCCTCAAATGGTGGTAACGCGTTCGCCAAGAAGTTATAACTCTCAGATTGGTGTTCCTTTGTCGGTTTGGTTGCTCAATGAAAACACACAAGTAGGTGTGTTCGAAGCGGGTATCAGTAAGCCAGGAGAGATGATGGCACTGCGTGACATCATACAACCTACCATCGGCGTATTCACTAGTTTGGGTACAGCACACCAAGAGAACTTCCCTTCCATAGAGGCTAAATGTATGGAGAAATTATGTCTTTTCCATGACACAAAGGCGATTGTCTATTCTATGGATGACGATATTCTGACACATTGCTTGGCTCAATATAACTACCAAGGTGAGCTACTTAGTTGGTCAACAAAGCATGCGGACGCAGCGTTCTATATAAAGTCTATTGAGAAGAAGGACATTGAGACTACCATTACTTACACATGGAAAGGTGGGAAAGAAGCCCAATATAAGCTCCCATTTATCGATGATGCAAGTGTAGAGAACTCTATCACTTGTGCTGTTGTTGCACTACATTTAGGCGTAACGCAGGCTGCTCTTGCAGACCGAATGGCGCAATTGGAACCTGTTGCTATGCGATTGGAAGTGAAAGAGGGACAGCATGGTTGCACGCTCATCAACGATTCTTACAACTCTGATTATAACTCACTTGACATTGCACTCGACTTCATGAATCGTCGTCCTGACCATAAGGGACGCAAGAGAACACTGATATTAAGTGATATACTTCAGAGTGGTGAGGAGGATAAAGAGTTATATAATAAGGTGGCATTCCTATGTGAGAAGCGTGGAGTAGAGAAGTTCATCGGTATTGGAGAAGGGCTTTTAGCAGAACGTAATGCCTTCAAGCATTTAGGAGAAAAGCACTTCTTTGCTACTATCAATGCCTTCATTCATAGTGAGGTATTTGCTAATTTGCACGATGAAGTAATCCTTTTAAAGGGTGCAAGGCAGTTTGGTTTTGATTCTCTCACCGAACTATTGGTAAAGAAGGTACATGAGACTGTATTAGAGGTGAACCTCAATGCAGTAGTAGATAACCTCAACTGGTATCGTTCCTTCATGAAGCCTGAGACCAAGCTAGTGTGCATGATCAAGGCTGATGCATATGGAGCTGGAGCCGTAGAGATTGCTAAGACGTTGCAAGATCATCGTGTCGATTACCTTGCTGTGGCCGTGGCTGATGAGGGGGTAACGCTCCGCAAGAATGGTATCACAAGTAACATCATGATTATGAACCCAGAGATGTCGTCCTTCAAGACGCTCTTCGATTATGATCTTGAGCCTGAGGTTTACAGTTTCCGACTCCTTGATGCACTCGTCAAAGCCGCTCAGAAGGAAGGCATAACAGGCTTCCCTGTTCATATCAAACTCGATACTGGTATGCACAGACTGGGCTTTGATCCACAGAAAGACATGGATGAATTGATTGATAGACTTAAACATCAGAATGCAATCATACCGCGTTCTGTCTTCTCTCACTTCGTTGGCTCTGATGCAGATAGCTTCGATGAGTTCTCTGCCAAGCAGTTTGCTTTATTCGACGAGGGTAGTAAGAAGCTGCAAGCAGCATTCAAACACAAGATCATCCGACACATGGATAACTCATCAGGAATCGAACACTTCCCTGCGCGTCAACTAGATATGTGCAGGCTAGGATTGGGTCTTTATGGTATCAATCCACGCACAAATAAGATTATCAACAATGTTTCTACGCTTAAAACAACCATTCTTCAGCTTCGCCATGTGCCTGCTGGTGACACGGTAGGATACTCTCGTAAGGGTACAATCGACCATGATAGTGTTATCGCAGCAATACCTATTGGCTATGCTGATGGGCTCAATCGCCACCTTGGGAATCGCCATTGTTATTGCTTGGTAAACGGTCAGAAGGCAGAGTATGTAGGCAATATTTGCATGGATGTAGCCATGATTGACGTTACTGGTATCGATTGTAAGGAGGGCGATAGCGTTGAGATTTTTGGCGACCACCTACCTGTTACAGTCCTTAGTGATGTATTAGACACGATTCCATACGAGGTTCTCACCACCATTAGTAACCGTGTGAAGCGGGTTTACTTCCAAGACTAACGAGTGCTATTCACCCCCTCTTCTTCTCTTGAAGAGGGGATAGATTGTATCAAACTCACCTTTTCACAGTCATTTTTAACACTGAATACACAGATAAAAGGAAGTCACGGAGGTTTCTTGACACAGAGACCTAAAGGTCAGGGAACACACGGAAGGGTTCACGCCATTGATGATCTGCAACGTATTTATAGCCTAATAACATCACTTACTACCATCACTTCAATAACTATGAAAGAAGACTTCTTAACCTATAAGATAATTGGTTGCATCTACAAGGTCTTTAAGAATCTTGGACCTGGACTTTTAGAGGTCGTCTACAAAGAAGCCTTAGTGTACGAGCTAACGAAGAGTAACTTACAAGTAGATACTGAAGTGAAAGTACCGATCATATATGATAATGTAAGACTAGACCATGATTTGCGACTTGACATACTTGTTGAAAGGCAAGTTATAATAGAGTTGAAGACTGTTAAAGAACTACAGACTATCCATTACCAGCAGCTTTTGAGTTATCTTAGAATAGCTGATTTGCATATCGGATTACTAGTAAACTTCAATACAACTAATATAAAGAATGATATTCACCGAATCGTAAATGGATACACACAAAGGCTTTTACAAAGCACGTCCCGTTAGGATTCCGTGGATTCCATGACCTTTAGGTCTCGGTGTAACGATGCCTCCGTGACTTCCTTTCATCCGTGTATTCTGTGTTAAAAATGCAACAGCAAGGCACGTCCCGTTAGGATTCCGTGGATTCTATGACCTTTAGGTCTCGGTGTAACGATGCCTCCGTGACTTCCTTTCATCCGTGGATTCGGTGTTAAGAATGCGACAGCAAGGCACATCCCTTTAGGCTTCTGTGGATTCCATGACCTTTAGGTCTCGGTGTAACGATGCCTCCGTGAAATCCTTCCAACTGTGGATTCTGTGTTAAGAATGTGACAGCAAAGCACATCCCGTTAGGATTCCGTGGATTCCATGACCTTTAGGTCTCGGTGTAACGATGCCTCCGTGCATTCCTTTCATCCGTGTATTCGGTGTTAAGAATGCGACAGCAAAGCACGTCCCGTTAGGCTTCTGTGGATTCCATGACCTTTAGGTCTCGGTGTAACAATGCTTCCGTGACTTCCTCTCATCCGTGGATTCTGTGTTGAAAATGAACTTAGTAACAAATAAACAACTATAAGATTTATGGAGATAATATACTTAATTCTGGGACTCATCATCGGTTTCGTCATCTCATTCTTGTGGCTAAAAGGCAAGATGACACAGGATGTGAGCAAAGCAAATGAGCAACTGGCAGCACTCCGCAGTCAGCTGGAAGCAGAACAGAAGAGCGTTGAGGATCGCCTTGCTGTCGCTAAAGAGAATGCGACACAACAGGTGACTGCAACGAAAGAGGCGGCTGACCGACAATTAGAAGAGGTCAAGAACAGCTACACCCAACGCCTGGAAGCAGAGCGCAAACATAATGAGGAATTACGTAACGAACTACAGAAACAGGCGGAGGCTAAGAACAAGTTGCTGCAAGAGGAGGTGCGTAACATGGCGGCGCAGATGCTTTCAGAGAGTCGAGAGAAGATGAATACGGCTGATAAAGAGCGTCTCGAGGCTTTGCTCACACCTTTAAAAGACCGCTTGGAGGCTTTCAATCAGACAGTGACAAACAATAGTAAGGAGACAGCAGCTAATAAAACAGAGATCAAAACGACCTTTGAAGAGGCGATGAAGAGACTTCATGCCGAGCAAGAAATGACCATTAAGGCGATGCGTGAAGACCAAGAACGAACGGTGAAGGAGCTTCGCGAACAGACAGAACGGATTGGAAATGATGCCGCCTCACTAACGAAAGCACTCAAGGGGGACTCGAAGATGCAAGGTGACTGGGGTGAGATGATTCTCGAAAAGACCTTAGAAGACTGCGGACTTATTAAGGATCAGCAGTTCTTCCTACAAGAGAATTACAAAGACGAGGAGGGTAATAACTTCCGACCAGACGCTGTTATCGAGTTGCCGAATAAGGAGAGAGCAGTCGTCGACTCGAAGGTTTCGCTCACAGCTTACCAATCGGCAATAAAGGAAACAGACCCTGAAGAGCAGGATCGATTGCTGAAAGAGCATGTAAGCTCCGTGCGGAAACACATCGACGAGCTGTCGGCTAAGGGCTACGAGAAGATTGTCCCCGGTTGTATCGGCTATGTCTTGATGTTCATCCCCTACGAGAGTGGCTATTCCGCAGCCCTCAAGACCGACCCTTCTATCCTACAATACGCCTACAGGAAGCATATCATCGTACTCAGTCCGAGCAATCTCCTCATGGCATTGCAACTGACCCGCACGATGTGGCAGAACTATCGATTGAATAAGAATGTAGATGAGATTCTCCGCCAGTCGAACGATCTATACGATAAGTTCGTGACCTTCGGTGAGACCTTCGTAAAGATTGGAACGAGTATTGAGAAGCTCCAATCAGACTTCAACAAGGCTAAGGGACAACTCAACGAAGGCAAAGGTAATATCATTAGACGCCTCGAAGGGATGAAGACGTTGGGGATTACTCCGAAGAAGCAAATACCTGATAACTTATAAGGCACATATCACAAAAGACTCCACTCATGGTCGGATAAGTACCGCACCATGGGTAGAGTCTTTTCGTTTATACACCTTTATATAATAGTGGAAAACTTATTTCAACAAGTACTTCCGCCTCGATTCGATGATATCCTCCATATTCTCACTTGCCCACGAGAGTAGATTATCAATCAGAGGCAACAGACTCTTACCCTTCTTCGTAAGCGAATACTCCACACGAGGTGGTACCTCTGGAAAGACTTCACGACGAATGAGTCCATCAGCCTCAAGCATCTTTAGCGTTGCTGTCAACATCTTTTGAGAGATGTCAGGGATATTCCTTTGCAACTCTTTAAAGCGTTGGGTATCGTTCGACTCAAGGGTGAAGAGCACCAGCATTGACCACTTATCTCCTACCCTAGAGAGCACATTTCGGATAGGACAATTAGGGTAAAGAGCATCTCTAATATCACTTCTGTTCATTTCTAATAACGTCTATGTGTCTTATTACTATACAAAAGTAACCATTAAAGTCAACGTTCCCTTTTACTTTATGGTTAAACTATGTAAAACTAAGAAACGGCAATCTCTCTACTTACCGAATTACTTACTTCGAGGTAACTGGCTGACCTTTGCGTGCCTACTTGTGCGATTCTATGAAAGACTCTACCTTTGCATCGTCAAAACAAAATAATAACAATTAAACAAATAAAGCATTATGAAGACGATTGAAGCAATTAAGGATGGTAAGAACTATACAGCAGTAACAGTTGGAAAGCTCAACGAGATCAAAGATTATGTGCTCCCTATGGGCGAGATTGAGATACCTGGTAAGGTGTTCGCAGGGCAGGCTTTGCACGCAACAGGTAGTGAGCTATCATTCCAAACACTCGTTCCAGGACAAGACAGTGGCTTCTTGCACACACATAAGACGCACGAGGAACTTTACTTCATACTAAAAGGTGAGGGCGAATATCAGGTAGATGGCGATATATTCCCAGTCTCAGAAGGTAGTATCATACGTGTTGCTCCAGAAGGTAAACGCGCTTTGAAGAATACAGGTAAGGGCGAGTTGCTCATGCTTTGCATACAATATAAAGCAAACAGCTTCGTTGAGAGCGACTCTCCCGCTAGTGATGGCAATATCTTAAATGAGCCACTTAAATGGTAACCGACCCCTTATTTCCAACGTGTCCGATACGTAATGTCCTTGCTAGGATATGCCGACCGGACACGCTGTGGATTATCCAGTTACTCGGTGTGAGTGGTTCGAAAGGATACAACACACTACTAAAGGATGTTCCTGAGAGCGAACTCGCCAATTCCTTGCAGGTATTAATACAGGACGAGATTATCACTGAGAAAGCAGGTAAATACGCACTCTCTACAACTGGTAAAGAGTTGTTCCCATTAGTAGCATCGCTCATAACCTGGTGTAATGAGCACCTTGACTAAATATTCTTCTTATTATTTGCACGGTCATAAACGCCTTACACCCAGCAGAAAAGAATACCTTTATATACAAAGCATACACAAACTAGCATACAATAGAGCATTCCCTCCATTTCAAGAGAGCCTCTCTTCCACCCGAAGAGAGGCTCTTCTCGTAGGAAGGAAAGGCTCTCTTCATTTCGAGCAGACGCCCTTCTGCAATGCTATTGATTTGTCAATACGGATTATTTTAGCTATCTTTGTCCACCAAACAAAACAGTACATTCAATGGCAACAGTTGACGACAAGAAGATCATCTTCTCAATGGTGGGCGTGTCAAAGATCATCCCACAGAACCAAAAACAAATCCTGAAGAACATTTATCTATCGTTCTTCTACGGCGCAAAGATAGGTATCATTGGTCTTAATGGTGCGGGTAAGTCCACCTTAATGAAGATTATTGCAGGGCTCGTAGAGCCTACGCAGGGTGAAGTTGTGTGGAGCCCGGGTTATTCAGTGGGCTATCTACCACAGGATCCACCGCTCGATGAGAGTAAAACAGTCAAAGAGAATGTCATGGAGGGAGTGCAACAAATCTATGACGCACTCAAAGAGTATGACGATATCAACGTGAAGTTCGGCTTGGAGGAGTATTACTCTGATGCCGACAAGATGGATAAACTCATGCAGAGACAGGCTGAACTTCAAGACATCATCGACGCTACTGACGCATGGAACATCGACTCCCGACTGGAACGGGCGATGGATGCCTTGCGCTGTCCTAAGGGCGATTTGCCTGTGACGAATCTGTCTGGTGGTGAGCGCAGACGCGTTGCCTTGTGCCGATTACTCCTACAGAAGCCCGACGTTCTACTGCTTGATGAGCCTACCAACCACCTCGATGCAGAGAGTATCGACTGGTTGGAACAGCACTTACAGCAGTATGAAGGCACTGTTATTGCCGTCACTCACGACCGTTACTTCTTAGATGATGTGAGCGAATGGATACTCGAACTCGACCGCGGGGAAGGCATTCCTTGGAAGGGAAACTACTCTTCTTGGCTCGATCAAAAGACCAAACGCATGGAACAGGAAGAGAAGTCTGCATCGAAGAGACGTAAGACTCTCGAGCGAGAACTGGAGTGGGTTCGCATGGCACCAAAGGCTCGACAGGCAAAAGGTAAGGCTCGTTTGAACTCATACGAACAAATGCTCAACGAGGAACAGAAGCAGCGTGAAGAGAAGTTAGAGATATTTATCCCGAACGGTCCACGCCTCGGTAATAAAGTGATTGAGGCGCAGCACGTGAAGAAGGCGTTTGGCGATAAGGTGCTATTCAACGACCTTAACTTCATGTTGCCACCCAATGGTATCGTTGGCGTCATCGGTCCTAATGGCGCAGGAAAGACCACCCTCTTCCGCCTCATCATGGGACTTGAGCAGGTAGATGGCGGTACGTTTGAAGTGGGTGAGACCGTTAAGTTGGCTTATGTAGACCAGCAACACAAGGACATCGACCCTAACAAGACCGTTTATGACGTAGTGGCACAGGGCAACGAAACCATCCGCATGGGCGGACGCGACATCAATTCACGTGCTTATCTGTCACGTTTCAACTTCTCAGGAACCGACCAGAGCAAACTCTGTTTAGTGCTATCTGGTGGTGAGCGCAACCGCTTACAACTGGCATTAGCACTCAAGCAGGAAGGCAATGTGTTACTCCTCGATGAGCCAACTAACGACATCGACGTGAATACGCTACGTGCGCTTGAGGAAGGCTTAGAGGCTTTCGCAGGTTGTGCAGTAGTCATCAGCCACGACAGATGGTTCCTCGATCGCATTTGTACGCACATCCTTGCTTTCGAAGGCAATGGCGAGGTCGTATTCTTCGAAGGCGGTTTCTCCGATTACGAGATCAACAAAGCACGCCGTCTAGGTAATGAAGAGATCAAGAAAGGCAGGTATCGCAAACTAATGGAAGAGTAATACTTCACTCAAGGGGATGTATCACAAGCGTTATTAACGACTGATACATCCCCTTTTTCTTATGTGTATCTTATTCGTTCAATAAGGTCTTATCACCCGCAAAACCATTATTCTACACAATTATACAAGCCTGTATAATGAATTGTAACAAGTGATTACAACCAGTTGTCACGTATTGTTACTATCAGTTGTCACGTACTATACAATGAATTGTCACGTATCATACAATGAATTATAACACTTTGTATAATCGAGTATCACACGCATGATAACCGAGTATCACACGTATGATATTCAAGTATCACACGTATGATATTCGACTATCATAAGGATGATACTGAGTGATAAAAGCCTATGCAGGGCATTCTTTCATATAAGTGAGCGCACCTATTAGTGTCCGTCTTTACTCTTTCCCCTATCACCTACGAACAAAAAGAAGTGCTTCATGCGAGTGTAACACTTGCATAAAGCACCTCTTATATATGCTATTGTGGGAGAGTAAACACGTTAACGAGTAAACCAGTAAACGAGTTGTTACCTCACTCCCCACTACCCCTAATCACTCCCCTCTCCATTCGGAGAGGGGTTGGGGGTGAGGCTGTAGAGGGGCTGTGTAGGGCTGTTATTGGGGAATTAGGCTTCTTTTCTATTCTTAAACCTCATATATCCCGCTCCAATAATAGCCAAGAGCAAGATGACGATAGCGATGTAAGCGATGGTCTCAGTCGTGGATATACTCGTTGGATGGAAGTCGAGTACAACCGTGTGCTTGCCTGCCTTCACATTCAAAGCACGTAGGATGTAGTTCACCCGACCGAGTTCTGCAGGCTGACCATCAATCGTTGCTGTCCATCCAGGATAATAGATTTCAGCGAAGACAACCACTCCACCGTTCTTAGAGTCTATCGTGTATTGCAGGTTGTTAGGCTCATATTTGACGAGTTTCACCTTAGCCGTCGAGTCGTTACTCTGTGCCTTGCCAAGGACAGACTCAAACTTCTTATCTGCAACGGCTTCGTGTCTTACATCAATCTTACCTACTCCGGCATACTCTGCGTTGGCATCAGCTACATAGTTAATCTTATCTACGAACCATCCATTCCCTTGTGCATAAATATTCTGCAAAGGCATCGTTGCACCTCCTTGCAATGGCAAGATGAAGTACTTCGTGTTAAGCATATTCAATACAGGGAATACTTTTGCGCCATCCACCTCCTGCATATTTCCATTCTTAGCAGCGATTGCCTGCATAGCAGCTTGCATCTCGGGAGCAATGTAAGCATCAATCATCTCTTGATAACGACGCAACTTCGCTGGGTGATAGCCACCGATACTCTTATGGAAGAAAGATGTCTCGTTCTCGTTAAAGGTGTTCGAAGCGAGGTTCAACACACGATAGTCAAGGCTCTTATCCTTCATAATGGCAAGGTCAGTGGAAGTGGCTTGATGAGGCATATCACGCTCACTCTTGGGAACAAACATCTCATCATTTAGGTATCGTTTGTCTACTTGCCACATATCAACAAGACAAAGTACTGCCATGCAGATAACCATATAATCGGCACGTAACTTCTTCATCTTGTAGAGGAACAAGAGGGCGAAACCTATCAAGATAATGATGACCGAACGCCATGCGTCAGCACTCACCATTGCCTCACGCATCGTTGCGATGTTGGATAGAATCGTGTTAGCAGTATTGCCATCCATGCCTTGAATACTGGTTATCATCTGACGCTCTTGGTCGCTGATGAAGGGTTCCATCATGCCAGGGAACAGGGCAATCAATAGCGCAACGCCTGCTGTAAGGGCTAAACTGATATAGACGAACTTCATCTGTTTGGTAAGTACTTCAGGCTCATCAACTATCTTCTTCAAAGCAAGCGCAGCCAAAAGAGGTATCGTAAACTCGGCTATTACGAGGATACTAGCCACAGTTCGGAACTTAGCATACATCGGTATGTAATCGAGGAAGAAGTTCGTAAAGCCCATGAAGTTATGTCCCCATGCGAGAAGAACCGACAGAACAGTAGCCGCCAGTAGTGCCCATTTCATAGAGCCACGCACGATGAACAATCCTAAGATGAATAGGAACAGCACGAAGGCACCCACGTAAACAGGTCCACTAGTGCCTGGCTGCGTACCAAAGTATTGTGGTATTGCATCATAGAGTTGCGGTATCATCGATTGTATCTGTGGGTCAGCTTTTGCCATAGCAGTGGCATTCTTGCTCAATGGGACAGTAGCCCCACCCTTCGCATTAGGCACTAAGAGCGTTAGAGTCTCATCAATGCCATAACTCCATTGTGTTATGTAGTCACGGTCTAAACCAGAGCTTGTTTGATTGGCGGCATCCTTCTTTACCAACTCACTCTTGCCTCGCATGCTCTCCTTCTGATACTGCCATGTGTGATAGAGGCTCGATAGATTGATTGCAATACCAATCACTGCGGCAGCTGCTACCACGCCAGTCGACTTCATAAAGTCTGTTAGTTGCTTCTCACGCACAGCCTTTACAAGGTAAGCTATCACCATGAAGAGGATGATAAACAGGTAGTAATACGTCATCTGCACGTGGTTCGCCTTTATCTCAAATGCTGTGAAGAGTGCCGTAACAATGAATCCCGACAGGAATCGACCACGATAGGCTAAGACGATACCAGCAATCATTGGCGGCAGATAGGCTAATGCCATTACCTTCCACAAGTGACCTGCTGCGATGATAATTAGGAAGTAGGACGAGAATGCCCACATGATACTTCCGAGTGCAGCTAACGTCTGTCTGAAGTCGAAGGCACGCAACAGAATATAGAAACCTAACAGGTAGGCGAAGAGGAACCATACGTTATCTGGCAACCAGAGATGGTATGCGTTCATCACTTGTGATAGTCCATCGGTCGACTGATAAGATGGTGACATCTGATAAGTAGGCATACCTCCGAAGATAGAATTAGTCCATCTCGTTGTCTCACCCGTACGATTTTGATACTCCGTAAGCTCTTGCGCCGAGCCAACACCTGCCGAGGCATCGTGCTGAAAGAGTATCTTTCCCTGTGTAACGGGCACAAGGAAGTAAGCGAAAGAGATAATCGCAAATACCAATACCACCACTACATCAGGTAGGAATTTCTTATAAGTTCTCATATTTCTAGCGTTTTGTTTCTTCTAAAGTATGCGTATTAATGCGTGCAAAGTTACAAAAAACAAAGTACTTACAACATCCAACTTCTAACTTTTTCGTACCTTTGCAGTATGAAAATAGGAATCATCGTTGCGATGGACAAGGAGTTCACGCAACTCAAGTCAATTCTCTCAGACACGCAAACAGAGCGTTATCATCATAAAGACTTCGTAACCGGAACGCTAGAGGATAAGGAGATTATCCTGCAACAATGTGGTATTGGTAAGGTTAACTCGGCTATTGGTGCTGTGGAGATGATTAATCATTACAACCCCGACTTAGTTATATCAAGCGGTTGTGCAGGCGGTGCTGACACCTCTTTGGAGGTAACTGATGTGGTGGTAGCAAGCGAGTGTACTTACCATGACGCATATTGTGGTGACGAGGTACAATATGGTCAGATTATTGGTATGCCAGCCCGTTTTAAGGCACCAACAGAACTCATTGAGAAGGCTCTCTCACTAAACACACGTAACGATTGTAAGGATATTCATGTCAAAGCAGGGCTAACTGTTAGTGGCGAATGGTTCGTTAACTCACGGGAGAAGATGCAACAGATCCTTGACAAGTTCCCATCGGCAACGGCTGTCGACATGGAGAGTTGCTCCATTGCACAGGTCTGCCACATCTACAAGAAACCCTTTCTATCCTTCCGGGTCATCAGTGATATACCATTGAAGGATAACAAGGCTAGCCAGTACTTCGACTTCTGGAACAGGATAGCTAATGGTAGCTTTGAGGTGACGAAGCACTTTATTAGTATCATATAAAAGGAGTGAGAGCCTCGTTACACAGTAATATAACAACAAAAGAAAGCAACTATGAACAAGATTCCATCATTCACTATTGACCACGAGCGATTGCTACGTGGCATTTACGTAAGCCGTAAAGACGAGGTAGGCAACGAGGTTGTTACCACTTTCGACATACGTATGAAGGAGCCAAATCGTGAGCCTGTGCTGCACGTGGGGGCTATCCATACTATTGAGCATTTGGCTGCTACCTATCTTCGCAACGACCCGGAATGGAAAGACCGAGTTGTATATTGGGGACCAATGGGCTGCCTTACGGGTAATTACCTTATCCTTCAAGGCGACTTGGAGTCGAAGGATATTGTAGAACTCATGCGTCGCACCTTCCAATTCGTCGCTGATTACGAGGGCGAGATACCTGGTGCTGCACCACGCGACTGCGGTAACTATCTACTACATGACCTCCCCATGGCTAAGTGGGAATCACGTAAATTCCTCACAGAGGTGCTGGATAACATCACAGAAGCTCATCTTCTGTATCCGGAGAAAGAGTAGACAAGTGGACGAGTAGACGGGTTGACAAGTTGACAAGATGCTTGTAATGATAGCGACACGACCTATTAACTCGTCAACTCATCTACTCGTTAACTCCTCAACCACTAACACAACCACACCATGCCACAATCAATTCATACAGAAAGTATGACCCAAGGCGCACCATCTCGTGCCATCATCAAGTTTGCCATACCCCTTATTCTCGGCTACCTATTGCAGCAGATGTATCTAATCATCGATGCCGCCATCGTCGGGCGATGGATAGGAGTGAACGCATTAGCCGCTGTTGGAGCCTCAAGCAGCATTATGTTCCTTATCATGGGGTTCTGTAACGGCTCGTGCGCAGGCTTCGCCATCCCTATAGCACAGGCTTTCGGAGCAGGCGACTATCACAAGATGCGATGCTACGTAAGCAATTCCATCCGTATTGCCGTTGTATTGGCAATCGTCATCACATTGCTTTCGTGCATTTTTTGTGGTAAGATTCTTCACCTCGTCAACACGCCGGAGGATGTGTTCCATGACGCTTATGTCTTCCTCTTCCTACAGTTCTGTACGATTCCATTTACCATTGCTTACAACTTACTATCAGGTCAGATACGTGCACTGGGGAACTCGAAGCAACCTTTCTACTTCTTAATTGCATCGTCATTCCTCAATATCTTACTTGATATCGTGCTTATTCTCTTATTGAGAATGGGCGTAGAAGGAGCAGGTCTCGCCACTTTCTTGAGTCAAGCAGTTGCTTCTGTTTTGTGTTGGTGGTATATTAAAAAGAAGCTAACGATCCTTGTTCCCAAGGGTGAGGAACGCTCTTACGATAACAAGAAGACTAGTATTCTACTAAACAATGGCATACCAATGGGACTGCAATTCTCCATCACTTCCATTGGTATCATCATGCTTCAGAGTGCGAACAACGCCCTTGGTACGATTTATGTAGCATCGTTTACGGCGGCAATACGCATTAAGTATCTCTTCACCTGTGTACTGGAAAATATCGGTGTAGCCATGGCAACCTATTGTGGACAGAATATTGGAGCTAAGAGACTAGACCGAGTAAAGACGGGAGTGCGCGATTCTATGTGGATTATGATGGCTTACTTCGTATTGACAGTGGCGATTATCTATCCTTTTGCAGACGAGATGATGATGCTCTTTGTCAATAGTGGTGAGCAAGAGGTCATCGCTAATGCAGCCCAACTCATGCGTATAGCCAACTGGTTCTATCCGTCATTAGGTGTACTCGTCATCCTCCGTTATAGTATTCAGGGGCTCGGATATAGCAATTTGAGTATGATGAGTGGTGTCATGGAGATGATTGCCCGGTGCGGTGTTAGCCTTTGGTTAGTACCAACTTTCGCATGGTTAGGCGTCTGTTATGCCGATCCCGTCGCTTGGATAATGGCTGATTTATTCCTTATCCCAGCCTACTTCTGGCTTCTACGTAGATTGAAACAAAGGGGAAAATAAGCTGTCTTTGAATCCATTCCCAACATCCTCAAAGGGAGGATGAACGAACGGGAGCAAATTAAGAGAGCCTCTTCTCCATTTAAGGAAGGCGTTTCTTTGACATGAAGAAACGCCTTCTTCGCATTAAAGAGGGCGTTCCATCAAAACAAGCCAGACTTTCACAGCAAACTTCCGTTAGACTAGAAGAAGGTAATAGAGCTGTTTTTACAAATCAAACTTATACCCTACAGAGACCTCAAAGACTTTATTGCGGGCGGTTAGTCCATATTTATAAGCATTAAGTACACCCACATTATAACGGGCATCTAACACCACATTCTCATACTCATAACTGATACCAACGGGGATTGAAAGGGTGAAATTGCGTAGTCCTTTCTTAATGTCTTGGTCTATCTCTGCCTCTTTTACATTTGTTCTATGTCCATCTGTATCAACGTCATAAGTCTGCATTCCAGCATGATACTTACCATAGATTAAGAAAGAAGGGGCGACACCTACGTTGATTGAAAGCCCCGGCGCAATGTAAGAATGACCCACAAGAGGAACCGAGATATAGTCCATTCGATCGTAATGATCGTGCCATGTCACACCATTATCATCAACGTCCTTGTACTTACAACCAGCCTGAACGTAACTTAAACCGAGAGATAATCCAACAATATCAGATGCCTGATACATCACATCGACACCGCCTATAAAACCTGGGCGAGCCTGTGGCTTCAGCTCTTGAGATTGATTATCACCAACCTCTATGCCGCCTGATTGATGAGTTAGAGAGGCTATCGACACACCAACATGAGGTATCACAGACCATGTTCCAGCCTTACTCTGTGCAAAAGAAGCTAACGAGATGGCACTCAAGAAAGCTAATGTAATTATCCGTTTCATTGGGTTTTGAATGTTATTAAGTTAAAGATTACATTATAGAAAACGATATTATTCGCTATTTATTATACTCTCCCTGCTTGCTCTTCAGACTTAAATCCTCTCTTCTTATAAACCAATCTTATTCAAGGTTAGGCTATCTCGCTCCCCACCATAGAACGTTTTCAGTACTTCTTCAAAGATATCATTAGGACAAACTACGTCAAACAGCGTCATAGAAGATTTGAGTTTGACGGCATCAATGCTACTCCCCATTACCCTTTTCACATCCATATTGTCATGCTGCAAGACTGCCTTAGTGATTGTGCGTAAGCGTTCGTTCAATAATGGATGAGCCAGATAAGTGCGTGCCTCATCGGTATCAGCCAATCCATAATACTGTGAATACGCACTGTGACCGAAGCCTTTTAGCTGTGGGAAAATAAACCATATCCAATGCGTCTGCTTGTGTCCTTGCTGCATTTCTGCCAATGCTTGGCGATAAGTATTGCTCGTATTCTGAGACTCTATGAAACGTTCAATGTTAAAAGGATCAGCCTCTCGACAGCCCAACAAGTCTTCAAAATCATTAAGAACGCCACGCAATTCGGGAGTTAGGAGGGCATAGCAATAACTTGAAAGCTTCTTCGGAATCACATAAAAGGCTTGGGCTATACCACCAGCCATTGCTGCTATCGTATCAGAATCGCCTCCTATAGATACCGCCGAACGTATCACATCTTCAAAGTTGGCACCCTCAAGGAATGCTAAAAGAGCCTGTGGGACAGTATGCTGACAGGACATATCATAGGAATAAGTAGGTCGGATATCATCCAATTGCTGACTTAAATCATAATGAAACTGCTCTTCTACATAGCTCTTAATCTCCCTCTTCGTTGCTCCATGACGTGCAAGATAAATGGAGGAAGCAATTGCTTGTGCTCCTTTTATGCCTTCCGAATGATTGTGTGTCACCTCTGCTGATATCTTCGCAAGACCTAATGCTTCCTGTAAACTATGCGCATAGAACGCAACGGGGCTCACTCTCATAGCCGAGCCATTCCCATAGCTATTATAAGGTTGAGGCTCTGGATTATACAACCAACGCATAAAACTACCAGCATAACCAGCCGTTGGATAACGCCTACCAAACTCTTGCATACGTTGAACCAGTGTTTCTTTGCGGTGTTCCTTATCGTCACACAGCCATCGAGCCACAGCCAACGTCATCACCGTATCATCTGTGAATTTACTCTTCGGGGTAAACAAATGGAACTCTTTCCGCTTCGTATTCATAAACTCATAGGCTGACCCTATGATGTCTCCAACTATTGCTCCTAACATAGACTACGACTTTACATACCTGTTAATCAATAATATCTTACCTTTGATATAACAAACGGGAGTTATACAAAAGGCTACAAACCCGAATACAAAAATAGCTATAATCCATTAATGAAACAAATGAAAATAGAGGAAAACTAACGGAAGGGACAAAATAAGAAGATGGTTATTTTTAAAGTTGCTGTCACTCCTGTCATAATATCGACGTTATAATCTACTAACTACAAGACTGTTACGAGAAGTGTTAAAAGTGACAGCAAACTATAATAATATACGATTAGCTTGTCAGTTTTATTCAAAAATTCAATATCTAAACTTATTGGCAATATACAATATATAAGCTTCATCAATAATAACTCTATTGGCAGAACAAAATATACTCTGTATTCATCCTGCCAAAGAGTCATTAAGACAATTATCTAACAATAACCTTCCTTACCTGTCCTTTCTTAGTTCTCACGATATTCACGCCTTTCTGTAGTTTCGGAAGTTGCTTACCTTCAATACTGTAAATTTGGGTATCTTTTGCATAATCTATTGTCTGGATATCAATACCAGTGGAAGTATCAACCTTTACAATGCAAGTTGCAGGGAAGTGACCATCGTTAGAAGATGCTAAAATAACGGCTAATCCTTCTCCTACAGCTGTTACTGTACCATCTTCAAGCACATTACAAACACCAGTAGTGGCACAAGACCATGTAATCGTTGCATCAGTTGCATTGGATGGTACAACAACCGCTCGTAATTTGAAAGTATCTCCTAATTTTTTAAATGTAAGGCTTGCTGGTTCTATATGCAAGCCTTTTACGTGTGTAATTACTTCAACCTTACAAGAATCACCAATTGCTCCATCTGTAGATTTAGCATATACCCAAACTTTACCTTCATTCTTTGCCTTAACAATCCCTGTATTTGATACTTCTATATTATCATTACTTGTAGACCAGATAATATTGCCATCATCAGGATTTTCTGGTGTCAATATTGCTTTCAACTGCCTTTGTTCCCCTTTCTCTAATTGTAAGGAATGGATATCTAAAGTAATTGCTGTTAATGGACGACTCTCCTTTACTGCTACTCTACAAATAGCTTGTAGTCCTCCATCTTTACTTTTTGCAATAACACTACATTCTCCATAACCAGTTGCTGTAATTGTACCTTTTGAAGTAATAATACAAACATCATTCTTCGTACTCATCCACTCTACCTCTTTGATACTTGCATCTTCTGGATAAACCTTCGCAGATAAAGAGGCTGTTTCACCAAGATGTCCTAATACAATATTCGTAGGGAATATTCTAATACTATCAACATGAGTTATATCTTCTATTAAATTCATTTTTCCCCAATGATCATCAGACTTATAGGCATTTAAACTTCCATGAGGAATATAAGCTGTAAAATAATGAAATTTGTCGTATCCTATGGAAATATGAGGAGGTACTATAGATTTAGAGTGGAGAAAAATATTTTGGATACCAGAAGACCACCGTTGGCTCGCCTCGGAAATTTGCTGAACTTTTTTTCCTAAGAATACATGACAACCATCCTTATACTGAAAAGATGAAACATCAAAATTCTCAATTTTATCACCGATAAGAATCGTGTCAGGTTTCCATTGTGTTTCTAAAAATACCCTTGGTCCGATATAGTCTAAAGATGAAGTAAATTCATTCCAATTCAACTGCTTTAAATTGGTAGAAGCATAAAAGGCGGCTTCTCCAATATAGTGCATCTTCTTTCCTAAATGAATTGATGTAAGATTCTTACAACCAAGGAAACTATACTTAGGAATCGAATCAATATTCTCCCCTAAAAACAAGTGTTTAAGATACTTATTGTTATCACCTCTATAAAATGACTCAGATGATACAGCGTGTATCTTTTGTGGACTAAAATATAAGCTGTCAACCGATATGTTACCAATTGCAGAACTTATCTCTTTTAAACTCTTTGGTAGATATAAAGAGGCTAAGTGTCCATCTCCATTGAGACAATTCCATCCGTTAGACATACGATCATCAAGAATTGATATGCTACCAACGATATGTGTGTTTTCAAGATTTAATCTACCTCCAGAGAGTGCCCTGTCACGTATCAAAGCACATAAAAACTTAATGTCGGTATCATTTATATATCCTGTAACAGTTAAATCCTTTACTGTCATTTGATCACCATAAGTAATCTTGTTTGACAACCAACCAGGGTTCTGACAATCAACTGTCAGTTTCGTTGCCTGCGCATACATAGTAAGACAGACACATAGCAACCATAAAAGGCTAAATAATTTCTTCATTTTAATTTTCTTTTTAATTAATTTATTCATTTACTGAACTTTCTAAATAAAGTCCATCAAAAAACCGATACAGCTGCAAGAAGCATTCTTGAAGTTTCTGTATATCTATCATCATACTTTGTTGCCAAGATTCTTGAGATAAATTGAGCATCTTTGGATACCTGAAAGTTGTACTCCTTTCATCCAATTCATGAAAACTCTTTATCAAAAATTCTACAGATTTTACATCATCGTCTAATTGCAAAGAACAAACAGACTTTAGTTCATCCCATATCTTCATTAAGCTATGTCCTGTAACAACTATCCCACTTCTATTTTTAATGATTAACTTCATCGTCAGTTCTAAGTACATACGAAAACAGAACATTGCAGGATAGATGTAACTGTCTTTGCGAAAATAACTTTTCCCATAATGTACTATATTCAGCAACATAATAGATGCCTGTATATAACCATATACAAAATAAACATCATTATCTCTTGAGCTCAACATAAGTCTTGGATCCATTGGATACTGTGACTCTACTATTAATTTTTGTCCTTTTTTGAATGGACCAAGCCTCAAAGCAATAGAGTCTATATCCATTTGAGCCAAAGAAAAAATGTCGCGATGTACCTGTTCTCTATAATGTCGCTTAAGTTTAGTTTGGTAAGATTTATACTTCATATAAATAGTTTGAATAATTAAAAGTTATTTCTCAAAAAAAATAACCTCATTAGGATTATATCCATGCCTCGCAAACTCATCACATATATCCTTTTTCGTGGTTAGTAATTCTTCAGGAATATCTTTCCTATAATTCATTATCCTTCTCTCAACAACCATATTGTCGATTTTCCCTACAATTGTTAATTGATTTTTTTCCATAGGCTTTAAGTTTAATACCTATAGACTTCCCCAGATTCAGTGTTTATATAATATGGAAAGCGTGGGAGTCTGTACCTGTTACTCGTCCCACGTTCCGAGGCCTTCGCATTGCCCATCTCTATTGAACGAGCAACGCAGAAGCCCACGCCGATATGTACGACACCATGACTCAACTTAAAAAATAAGAGAGACGGTGGTTATATACACACCCATGGACATCTACTGTTGCCTCATTCTTGACAGAGATTGAAAGTTGCGAAGTTTCGAAACGTCAAGAACAAAGCGTCAAGTAAACGCCTTATCATAAAATAATTCTCTTGTCATCAATATCGTTAAACACGAGTATCAAATAGAGAACTGGTACAAAAATATAAATAAAATATTAATAACACAAGTTAAATAACGAATATTTATAAAAGAATTAAAGAAAACCATAGAACCGAAGAATATAAAAAGCACACTTACTATCTCACAAGGAGTAGGTCTAACAAGAAAATAATTAATGTGAAATTCGAAGTAAGGATATTGCTATTTTAAAAGTTGCTGTCACTGCTGTCATAATATCAACGTTATAATATACTAACTACAAGACCGTTACGAGAAGTGTTAAAAGTGACAGCAACTACAATAAACAAAAAATTAGTAATAAAGAAAGGGGCGGCTACCCCACTGGATAGTCGCCCCTCGTCTTATGATTGAAATAAGATTTAATCCTTGTTCTCGCGTTTACGCTCCAAATGATCAAGTGTTATCTTACGCATACGAATATTCTTTGGCGTTACCTCAACATACTCGTTACCTTTGATATACTCAAGACACTCCTCAAGACTCATCTCTGTCTTTGGTATAACACGAGCCTTCTCATCAGAACCAGAAGCACGGACATTGGTCAACTGCTTTGCTTTTGTAACGTTGATAACGAGGTCGTTATCATGAACGTGCTCGCCTACAACCTGTCCACCATATACTTCTTCACCTGCATCAATGAAGAACTTACCACGATCTTGGAGCTTATCAATAGCATAAGCGTAGGCAGTTCCGGTCTCAAGGGCAATCATTGAGCCATTGGTACGGCGTACTATCTCACCCTTGAAAGGCTGATAGTTCTTGAAACGATGCGCCATAATAGCCTCACCCTGACTAGCAGTAAGGACGTTAGTACGTAAACCAATGATACCACGTGATGGGATTTCAAAGGTGATGTTAACACGATCTCCCTCTGCATCCATACCCAACAAATCGCCTTTACGACGTGTTACCATATCAATCATCTTACTTGAGAAGTCTGTTGGTACATTGATTGTCAATTCCTCAATAGGCTCACATTTCTGACCATCAATTTCCTTGTAGATAACTTGTGGCTGTCCAACCTGAAGCTCGTAGCCCTCACGACGCATTGTCTCAACGAGAACTGACAGGTGAAGAACACCACGACCACTGACAATCCACTTATCCATTGAACCCTCCATAGGGCGAACACGCAATGCAAGGTTCTTCTCTAACTCTTTGTTCAAACGGTCACTAATGTGGCGAGAAGTACAGAACTTACCTTCTTTACCAAAGAAAGGAGAGTCATTAATGGTGAAGAGCATACTCATAGTAGGCTCATCTACCGCAATAGGTGGTAATGGCTCTGGATTCTCAAAATCGGCGATAGTGTCTCCAATCTCGAACTTCTCCAAACCGATTACAGCACAGATATCACCAGAATCGACATGATCTGTCTTCTTATGTCCCATACCCTCGAAAGTATGAAGTTCCTTGATTCTCGTGCGTTCTTGTGTTCCATCACGATGGCAGATCGTTATGTTCTGCCCATCCTTCAATGTACCACGATGTACACGACCGACAGCAATACGACCAGTATAGCTTGAGTAATCCAAAGATGTAATCAACATCTGTGGTGTACCCTCGAGCTGCTTAGGTGCAGGAATTGCTTCGAGAATAAGATCTAGCAAATATTCAATATTATCAGTAGGCTGCTTCCAGTCCTCACTCATCCAACCATTCTTGGCAGAACCATAAACAACAGGGAAGTTTAACTGCTCCTCAGTTGCATTCAAGTCACACATAAGATCGAACACCATCTCATATACTTCCTCTGGACGACAGTTAGGTTTGTCTACCTTATTGATGACAACAACAGGTTTCAAACCTAATTGCAAAGCCTTTTGCAACACAAAACGAGTTTGTGGCATAGGACCTTCAAAAGCATCTACGAGCAATAGGCAACCATCTGCCATGTTCAACACACGCTCTACCTCACCACCAAAATCGGAGTGACCTGGAGTGTCGAGAATATTAATCTTTACTCCTTTCCAATTAATACTTACATTCTTACTTAGAATCGTTATCCCTCGTTCACGCTCCAAGTCATTAGAGTCGAGAACTTCTCCACTGTTGTCTTGTCCATCACGGAAAAGCTTACCAGCGAGCATCATCTTGTCAACCAAGGTCGTTTTGCCATGGTCAACGTGCGCAATAACTGCGATGTTACGAATATCTTGCATGTATTTACCTTAAAAAGCTTACGCTGAATTACGATGCAAAAGTACTAATAAAAAATGGAAAACGCTTGTCGTTCAGAGAAAAAGTTGTATCTTTGCACCGCGTTTTCGGATATTCCGATGCATTTGATATTGTGACCTGTTGTGATTAAGGCAGGCTAGCAATAGAAGAATGTAATTGCACAATTAATTAATCAAACAAAACTATGTATTTAGAAAAAGCAAAGAAAGAAGAGATTTTCGCACAATTTGGTAAGGCTCAGAAGAGTTCAGATACAGGTTCTGCAGAGAGCCAGATTGCACTTTTCTCTTATCGAATCAAGCACTTGACAGAACACGTTAAGAAGAATCGTAAGGACTATGTTACTACTCGTTCACTAACTCATCTTGTTGGTAAACGTCGTGCTTTACTCAACTATCTTTATGATCGTGACATTGAGCGCTATCGTGCTATCGTAAAGGCTTTAGGTCTCCGTAAGTAAGACTTACAGCTAAGTAAAATATAAAAGGTAAGAAAGTCAAAGCTATTTAAGCTTTCCTTTCTTACCTTTTTTCTGTTATCTTGTCTTTATCACTTTCTTACCATCTATAATATAGACGCCTACAGGGAGCTCTTCCCAAGTCTTTGATAAACGAATACCTTGCAAAGTAAATATATTCTTTACAGACTTCTTGTAATCCTTAAGCAAACCAATGCCTGTAGGTTTCAACTCATCTACCGTATTAAATACATTGCGTAACACATTTGGATTCCAAATGTCTTCTCGTTTCCCATCCCTTTCAACCTCCATGTGTATCTCGTATGAATGATTAGGCTCTAATTGAGAAGAAGCAAAGGTGATACGTGTTTGGGCAGCATTGTTGTCTGCATCACAAGGAAGATAAACATTACGTACTGTTCCCAATTCAATCCACTTGTTACTTGTCAAATCGAGTAGACGATAATGAATTGGTCCACGGTAGCCATTCCTAATCTGATAGCCAGATACTTTAGAATGTACTTGCAGACTTATTTCTTTTATTTTATTCAGCTGGAAGGTACTATAATTAGCGTATTCACCATCCGCATAATAATCAACAAAAGTAAACTGAATATTTCCATTGTCCGGCTTAGGCAATACTTCAATCTTGAAAGGTTCTTTCATCTTAATAGGTACGTTGATGTCCGTTCCGTTTCTATTAACCTTTATCGATAGCGTTACGTCATATTTACCTTTGGGCAATTTTCCTACCTTACCTGAGCTATAATAAAGCGTCAGCATTTTGATGATAAAGGTTGAATAGCCAAGTCGTTGTGCAACAACGTTAGGCGTAAGTAGATAGCCGTTAAATACCTCTTTAGTCTCTTGATTAGTGAGTGTCATCACCAAGTCACCACGTACTTCCTCTCTTCCAGGATTGTACATTGTAAAACTAAAGGCAGCATTTCCAGCATCTTCATAGAAAGGGGAGAGTACACTTGGGCTTTTCTCAATCACAACAACATCCTTAGGGTTATTTGTATTGAGCTGTACTGCACTTGGAGTGAGTTTTACTTCTATCTCATTGGCGTGATTGATTGGCTTCCAGTCACCGTGTTCCTTTGTCTTGGTATCG
>ERZ773196.31-NODE-31-length-90190-cov-6.941210_pt1 | contig 90190 bp, 74 predicted proteins | sample MGYA00581009_ERZ773196 | MGnify/ENA primary metagenome ERZ773196 (study PRJEB29015, sample SAMEA2738162) | human oral metagenome | biome: human oral; feature: human-associated habitat; material: saliva | place: China | collected 2243 ... | reverse complement strand
TAGAGCTGTTAGGCTCTTAGAAGCCCATTACCTTTAGGTGATGGGTAGTTCACAAATGGATAGAGAAGGAGATGATGAATAAATTGATGAAAAAGAGATGGGTGATCCCTGTAGTGACTGCTGTGTTGTTGTCGGCATGTGCCAATCAGGGAGTGGATGCAACAAAGAATACGGTGGTGGAGAGCACACAGGAAAGTACAACAGATACTAGCTCTGGGCAAGACAGTGCGATCAGTGAGACAGATGCGCCGATCAGCAAGGCCAAGCTGCAATTGACCTATTCAAATCTTGCAGATGAAGAGAGCAGAAGTGAGTTAAAGCAGGCGTTACAAAATGCAGGCGTGAGCAAGGAGCATATTCAGGAATTTTTTGATTCTGTGGATGAGTACAATCAAGCAGTGGGTACAGAAAATCTGGCAAAGAAGATAACCACTATTTCTGAGGCCTTTCCAAGCTATGATGATCATTTAGTGGACTTGTGGAAGGCCAATGGCGGTGGGTTTGTGGGAAGAAATTGTAGAATTACTTCCTATATGCTGATGAGAGACTTTATCACCGTGGGAAATCCGGTGGCCGGAGATACCAATATGCTATTTGCGGATTTTGAGGCGATTGATAAAAAGAAAATCTTTACGGGGAATGAAAAAAAGAACTTTGACAGCATATTTTCCTACATCGATGTGAGTAAGACGGAAGACACCAATATTCTTGCAGGAGAAATTCAAAAAGATTGGGAAAAGAAGCAAATTGCATTTCATGGTGATAAAATCCATATGATTTCTTTGTTTATGGTCATGGATGATGGGAAGAATCCAGTACAGGAATTTATTGGTCACACTGGCGTGTTACTAGAGGATGGAGATGGATATCTCTTTGTTGAAAAATTGGCATTTGAGATGCCTTATCAGTTCGTCAAGTTTGCAAATCGACAGGAAGTGAATGATTATCTCATGGGCTACTACGACAAGGATTTGGAAGGTGCAAAGCCGATTATTTTCGAGGATAATCATGTATTGCCAGAATATAGAGTATTGGAGAATACAAATATGAAACTAAGTGATTTTTCAAGTGAGGAACAAAAAGAAATCAAGGAGGGGCTCTCTGAGGGAGTGGTGGATGACAAGGAAGCGGCAAAGAAAATTCTTGCACTTGTTCCAGAAGAGTACATTAAAAAGATACCATTCTTTGTGCGTTCTCATGCGACAAGTAAGACCATTGAAAAGATTGCCAAGGAACATCCTGATTTATATGCCTATGCGAAGAAAGAGGGAGAAATTCCTAATGAGCAAAAAGAACAATTGAAAAGTATCATTGTGGGCATTTTTCAGGAAAGAATGGAAAAGCATCGCATTCAATAGGACAACAAGACTATAGGAGAAATTGCAGATGAATATAGTGGAAGAAATTACATCATATATTCATAGAGAATATGCTATAGAGCCTGAACATCCATGGATGAAATCCCCTAGTCATATGACATTTAAAGTAAAGGAAGAAGGCAAGTGGTTTGCTCTAATTTTACAAGTCAAGAGAAAAACTTTGGGGCTTGAGGGTGAGGGTGAGGTGGATATTCTCAATGTAAAGGCAGATGAGAGTTTTATTGCGATTGCAAGCAAAAATAAGGGCTATTTGCCCGCCTATCATATGAATAAGCGGCATTGGATGAGTATTCTTTTGGATGGAACAATAAAAATGGAAGATGTTTTTGATCATATTGACCAGAGCTATCAAATGGTCTGTGATACTCCTTCAAAGAGAATTTATCGGGCAGTGCAAAACATTCCGAGAGGAAAAGTGGCGACCTATGGACAGGTGGCTCAGATGGCTGGGGACAAAAATATGGCAAGAGCAGTGGGCAATGCCCTCCATAAAAATCCAGATCCAGAACATATTCCCTGTTTTCGTGTGGTCAATGCAAGGGGGGAACTTTCAGGAGCATTTGCCTTTGGGGGTGAAAAGGAGCAGGAGAGATTACTACAATTAGAGGACATAGAGGTAAAGGACAATCGAGTTGATTTGTCTCGATATGGAATAAAATTAGAAGAAGATAGGATAGAGTGAGAGGTGTAGAGAATGGCAGAGAGAGTCAATATATTAGAGACAGAGTATCCAATTGACCGATCCAATTGGATTGACGTGTTTTCAGCAACACTTGGGCCGATGTGGTGCATTCAGAATGCATTTGGAGAGAGTGTAGCAAAAAATAAAGAGTGGACGGTTGAATTTGAAAAGAAAACTTTGACTTTGGGCGAAGATTGCTATCCCATTCAATTTATTGGAAATGAATCAAAGGAACGAAAGAATTGGCTCTGGGGCTGGAAAAATATTAGTCACTTTGATGATGATTTACTTCGACTTGCCAATGAAACAAAAGAATGGGGAGAGAAAGCACATTTGGAGCCATTGACAGAAGAATGTTTTTTGCTCAATGAGTATTTTGGAGGTCATACACTCTCTATGGTGACTTGTGGAATTAGCAAAAAAAAGTATGCCTATTATGCCTGTCCACATGAAAAGGGAGCGGCCTTTGTGGCAGTGAGTGGACTGCCAGAAGAGATATTTGCTCCCATTAATCCACAGCAATTTGCTGATGTGACGACAAAGGCATTAAAGACCTTTGTATTTAACCATGTTATTTTTGTGGAGAGTTTATTGAAGTGGAATGGTGCAGACTATCATTGGGAGGGCAATGATATCTTAGCAAGATTTGAAGATTTGATTCGCATTAGCTTTGAGGACTTTGCTGATGGAAAGAGAATTAAACGCATTAAGAGCGTGCGGTTAGGAAAAAATAATAGATGATAAGAAAAAATAGGGGCTTTCGCATTTGCGGAAGTCTTTTTTCTTGACAAATACCCAGAGGGGGTATATAATCAAAAACATCAGATACCCCAGTAGGGTATATGGAGGTGGCAATGGAAGAGAAAGAAAAGAGAGTTTGCCCTTGTTGCAGTGAGCGGCGAAAGAAAAGAACACCAGAAGAACAAAAAGCATTGCTTGTGCGTCTTCGAAAGGTGGAGGGACAAATTCGAGGCATCCAAAAGATGGTGGAAGAAGATCGCTATTGTCCAGATATTTTGATGCAAGTATCTGCAGTCAATTGTGCACTCAGTGCTTTTAACAAGTTATTGTTAGCAAGACATATTCGAGAATGTGTTGTCGATGATATTCGAAATGGAGATGATGAGACAATTGACGAACTTTGCAATGTGATTGAAAGACTGATGAAATAGGATGACCTAGTGATTTGATTAGTAGAAAGGAAGAAAGATGAAGCAATTTGTTGTCACAGGAATGACCTGTGCGGCCTGTCAGGCCCATGTGGAAAAAGCTGTTTCCAAACTAAATGATGTATCTTCGGTGAGTGTCTCTCTATTGACGAATTCGATGGCTGTCGAGGGAAGTGCGAGTGATGAAGAAATTATTCAAGCTGTAGAGGATGCAGGCTATGGTGCCCAAGTCAAGGGAGCAAACGAGGCAAAGAAAGTTTCAGCGAGTGAAAAGCTTGCGGCCAATGCGGATGCCCTTGTGGACAGAGAGACTCCAAAACTTGTAAAGAGACTGAAACTTTCATTGATTTGGCTTGCAATATTGATGTATTTGACTATGGGGCACAATATGCTCAATTGGCCGGTGCCAGGATTTTTATATCACAATCACATAGGACTGGCACTCACCCAGATGCTCATTGCGATCATAGTGATGTATATTAACCGAGTATTTTTTACTTCTGGATTTAAGACATTGGTGCATTTGGCACCGAATATGGATACCTTGGTGGCTCTTGGCTCATCGGTGTCCTTTGGTTGGTCAGTGTATGTGTTTTATAAGATGAGTGTAATGATTACTCAGGGCACTTCCAATATGGATTTGATGCCGGTGTACCATTCTCAGCTCTATTTTGAAACGGCGGCAATGATCCCAGCATTGATCACGGTGGGAAAGACCTTGGAGTCGATGTCCAAGGGAAGAACAACGGATGCCCTAAAGAATTTGATGAAAATGGCACCAAAGATGGCCGTCGTGGAGAGAGAGGGAAAGGCTGTTGAGGTTGGTATTGATGAAGTGGCTCTTGGCGATATCTTTGTAGTCAAACCTGGTGAGTCCATTCCAGTGGACGGCGTGATTGTGGAAGGAACAACAGCCGTCGATGAATCAGCACTTACCGGTGAGGCCATTCCCGTAGATAAATCGGTCAATGATGTGATTTCAGCCGCAACGATGAACCAATCGGGATTTATTCGGGCAAGAGCAACTCGAGTGGGAGAAGATACCACATTTTCTCAAATTATTCAAATGGTATCGGACGCAGCGGCGACGAAGGCTCCGATTGCAAGAATTGCAGACAAGATTTCTGGAATTTTTGTTCCAACCATTATTGGTATCGCCGTTTTGGTCACATTAGGTTGGCTGATTGCGGGAAGAGATTTTTCACATTCACTTGAGAGAGGAATTGCTATTTTGGTGATTGCCTGTCCATGTGCACTTGGACTAGCAACGCCTGTGGCTGTTATGGTGGGAAATGGTCTTGGTGCAAAAAATGGTATTTTATTTAAAACTTCCGCTGCACTTGAAAATGCAGGAAGATTGCAGATTGTAGCATTAGATAAGACAGGAACAATTACTGCTGGAAAGCCAGAAGTTACCGACATTATACCAGCACAGGGAGTAGAAAGCGAAGAGTTGATTCGTCTTGCCTATGCCATTGAGTTAAAGTCAGAACATCCATTGGCAAAGTCCATTGTTCAATATGCTAGTGAAAAGAAGATAGAGGCAAGGCAGGTCAGTGAGTTTAAGGTGTTGGCTGGAAATGGTCTGACAGGTATCGTCGATGGTCATCAAGTTTATGGTGGATCGAATACATTTATTAAGACATTGACAAGTATTGATAGCAACTTGCAGGCAAAGAGTGATGAACTGGCCAATCAAGGAAAGACACCACTGTTTTTTGCAAGAGATGGAAAATTGTTAGGTATGATTGCGGTTGCCGATGTCATCAAGGAAGATTCTGCACAGGCTGTGAAAGAATTACAAAATATGGGCATTGAAGTTGTGATGCTCACCGGTGACAACGAAAAGACGGCAAAGACCATTGGTGCACAGGCTGGAGTTGATAAAGTCATTGCGGGTGTTCTTCCAGATGGAAAAGAAGCGGTTATTCGACAGCTTCAAAAGAGAGGAAAAGTGGCCATGGTTGGAGATGGTATCAATGATGCCCCAGCACTGACCAGAGCCGATACAGGAATTGCCATTGGTGCAGGAACAGATGTGGCGATTGACTCCGCAGATGTTGTTTTGATGAATTCAAAGTTGACGGATGTTTCTGGGGCCATTCGTCTTTCAAGGGCAACGATTCGAAATATTCATGAGAATCTCTTTTGGGCATTTGGCTACAATGTGATTTTAATTCCAATTGCAGCAGGAATTATTCCAAAGTTTCAGATGAACCCAATGTGGGGAGCGGCAGCGATGTCGATTTCTTCCTTTACGGTATGTATGAATGCATTGCGACTGAATTTATTTCGTGTGCACGATGCATCAAAGGACAAGAAGTTAAAGCACAGGGCATTATCAGATCAAGTAGCACAGAGTGCAGAAGAGAAAATAGAAGAAAACAAAGGAGAAGAGAAAATGAAAGTGAAGATTGAAGGAATGATGTGTGGTCATTGTGAGGCAACGGTAAAGAAGGCATTGGAGGCCATTGATGGTGTTGAATCTGCAGAGGTTTCTCACGAGAAAAATGAGGCTCTACTTACAACTTCAAAGGATGTTCCTGAAGATGTAATTAAGGCTGCAGTGGAAGCAAAGGATTATAAGTTCTGCGGAATAGAGTAAAAGATAAGAGGTCGGCTGTCCTGCTTTTAGAGTGTGACAGCCGACTTTTCTTATGTTGTGTGGTTAAAATTTGTGTGGAGAAATTCTGAAGAATCTATGAAAAAAAACGAAAGACAACACAGTATACAAAAACTTATAGTATAATGAAAAAAGGAAAGACACAAAGGAGGTTTGTGATGAACGAAATTTTTGAAAAAACAATAGAGAACAATAAGAAATTAAAAGCTATTGTCGTTGTACATATTTTGTTGGCATTTTTGGGAGGTTTAGTGATTGGTATGTTGATCTCACCAAATCGAGATATTTCAATAGCAAGTCATAATAAAATTACGAAGAAATCTTATCGTGGTGAAGAAGAGGATGAGGATGAGTAAGGAAAGCATTTATGGCGAGTACTTGCCAAAATTGGAGGCTGCACGAGATTATTTAGTCAAAGAGATTGAGGTTGTCAGAGAAGAGATGAAGAAAAAGTATGACCTTGATCCAGTGGAGCATTTGATTAGCAGAATTAAGAGCGAAGAGAGTATGCGGGAAAAATGTCGAAGAAAGGGATTTGAAGAGACGACAGAAAGTGCATTGACAAAGATTTTTGATGCAGTGGGCATACGTGTAGTGTGTGCCTTTATCAGTGATGTCTATGTCATCCGAGACCACTTAGTTCAATTACCAAATTGCGAATTAGTCAAGGAAAAGGACTATATTAAGAGGGCAAAGGATAATGGCTATCGAAGCTATCATATGATTTTAAAGGTTTGGGGTGCGGTCTATGTTGAGATTCAATTGAGGACGATTTCTCAGGATACTTGGGCTGCACTTGAGCATCATCTCTATTACAAAAAGGAAAAGATGGTGGATGATGTATTGATTGAGGCCGAGCTAAAGCGCTGTGCCGATGAGTTGGCATCGACAGATTTATCTATGCAGACCATTCGGGATATGATTCAGGCGGGAAAGGAAGAAAAATCATAGTGAAGATATTACTTGCAGAAGATACAAGAGATATGAATAGAGTATTGAGTATGGCATTAGCCCATGAGGGGTATGTGGTGGATTCTTGCTTTGATGGGGAGGAGGCACTCACTCATGCCATGAGCAATGGCTATGATGCAATGATTTTAGATATTATGATGCCAAAGATGAGCGGAATAGAAGTCCTAAAAGAAGCACGCAAAAAGAATATTGTGACACCGATTATGATGCTGACTGCAAAGGCAGAAATTGATGACCGTGTGGAAGGATTGGATGCTGGAGCAGATGACTACCTGACTAAGCCATTTGCAATGAAGGAATTACTCGCCAGAGTGCGAGCAATGACAAGAAGAAAGCGTGAATATAGTTCAGAGATACTGAAATTTGGAGATATTTTACTCAATGGGGATAGTTTTGAATTGAAGGCACAAAATAGTGTTCGGCTGTCAGTAAAAGAGTTTGAAATGTTACAATTGATGATTGTCCATGCGGGGCATCGTCTCTCTGTGCAATATTTGCTCGAACACATATGGGAGGGCGATGAAGCGGCAACAGAGAGCACAGTAAAACTCTATATCGCCTATCTAAAGAGTAAACTTGCAGCTGTTTCTATGTGTGTGCACATTGAAGAAGTCGATGGAGATTATCAATTATTAGCTGGAGAAGAGAATGGATAAACGCACAATTGATCAATTGCGTAGAAGATTTATATTTATTGCATTTTTTTCACTCACTGTGGCAATGCTTTTTATTTCCTCCTTGATTTATCTCACCAATAATATTATAGAGAAAAGAAATGTTCGCATGATTCTCGATTATATTGTGGAAAACGAGGGGGAACTTCAGGGATCAACCGATCAAAGAGATGGTGAAGTTATTCGAGACAGGGTGAATTCAGACTACAATGTCATTCGATTTTTGGGAGAAATTTTTAATAATGCAGGTGTAGGGGATGACTCTGGTGGATATTATCGTGCAAGTTATTTTGCTATTCTGTATGATAATGAGGGAAAATTTTTAAGAACTCGAACCAACCATGTCCTCTTGGTGACGGATGCAGAGGCTCAGGTGTATGGACGACAGGCATTGATGAGTAAGAGAAAATCGGGACGAGTGGGTGTCTACTACTACAAGGTGGGAAAGACCGATGATGGAGGGACCATTGTGGTCTACCTTGACCGCACAGATAATCTATTAGTCAGTGAAAGACTACTCTATTTAGTGGTTATGATTATTATTGTGGGAATGAGCATTGCTGGAACATTGACTTGGCGGGTTTCCTACATGGCCATTCAGCCAGAAATCAAAAATGCAGAAAATCAAAAGCGCTTTTTAACAAATGCAAGTCATGAGTTAAAGACGCCTCTTGCTGTGATTCGGGCCAATACAGAGATGCAGGAAATGTTGGAGGGGCAGAATGAATGGACGGAATCAACAATGCGTCAAGTGGAGAGATTGAGTGGACTGATTCAAAATCTCGTGATGATTACCAGATCGAATGAACACAGTGGGGAGCATGGAGATATTGAGATTTGTGATATCACAAAAATCATAGATGAAAGCTTTGATGCCTTTCAATCAGTAATCTTGAGAGAAAAAAAACAAATCAAGAAGGAAATTCAAGAAAATGTGAAAATGAGAGCAAGAGAAGGTCATATTCGTCAGCTCTGTTCTCTGTTAGTGGACAATGCAATTAAGTATTGTGATGATGAGGGAGAGATTAGTGTTTCTCTATTTCAAAAGGGCAGAGGAATCATGTTAGTTATTTCCAACACCTATAAAGAGGGGGCAAAGGTCGATTATCAGCGATTCTTTGAGCGATTTTATCGCCAAGATGAGTCGCACAACAATGACAATCGCAGTGGATATGGTATTGGACTTTCGATTGCAGAGAATATTGTTGAGCAGTATCGAGGCGTGATTCGAGCCGATTGGAAAGAGGATGTTATTTATTTTAAATGTATGTTAAAACCGCTTCGATAAAAGAACAATCAAAAAATGGGAGAGTGCTAATCACTAAAATTGGTCACTTTCCCATTTATATTTTTTGATGTTATTCTTTCCAATAATCCAATTCTTGGATTTCTTCTTCCTTCATGCCAATATTTTTGGCAAGGAAAACTGGATTTTTTCCAGCTTTTTTCTGTAGTTCGTAATCTTTTGCTGTGCGAATGACAAGTCCGCCCATACGAATACAACATGGAATATTAATGAGAGCCATCAATCCCATCGTAATATCGGCCAGTGCCCAGGCAACATCGGATGCTGAAATGGCACCGACAAAGATAATCAATGAACATAGAATATGAAAACAGGTCATAAAGGACTTGGAAGGTCGCTTATTGTGATTGAGATAGGCAAGTGCATTTTCACAATAGTATAGATTTCCAAGTAGAGTCGTAAAGGAAAAGAGTGTCATCGCAAAGGCGATAAAAGTTGGTCCGAAACTACCCAAGACACTGCGAATGGCCTCTTGAACATAGGGAGCTCCCTGAATATCTTTTGTGCGTGCAACGCCAGTGGAAAGGCACATCAATGCGGTCGAAGTGCAGATGAGCATGGTGTCGATAAAGACAGAGACCACCTGAACAAGACCTTGCTTTACGGGATGAGATACCATGGCAGAAGCAGCAGCATTTGGGGCAGAACCAACACCAGCTTCATTGGAATAAAGACCCCTCTTAATGCCATAGATTAGGCAAGATCCTGCAAGTCCACCAGCAAAGGAGCGAGGGCTAAAGGCATCAGAAAAAATCAGGACAAACATTCCAGGGATTGCTCTGGCATTGACAACTAGCACAATAGCAGAAACAATCACATAGGAGATGCCCATGACAGGCACTAAAATTTCAGTGATTTTCACAATTCCTTTTCCACCGCCAAGCAAACAAAAGAGAGTGAGCAAGGCGACAATGGCACCAATAATGATTGGTGTAGTCTGTGGATGGTAAAACAAGTAGACAGCAAAAGTTGACTGCAAGTTGTAGGAACAAAGCAAATTAAAGCCAAAGCCATAGGTACAGATCAAAAAGAGGACAAAGAGTATGGCAAGGAATTTGCTCTTTAGTGCAGTTTCAATGTAGTAGGCCGGCCCCCCGTAGCAGTTGTCCGCATTGTCTTTTCTCTTATAAATTTGAGCTAGCGTATTCTCGATAAAGGCAGTTGCTGAACCTAGGACGGCAAGCACCCACATCCAAAATACAGCACCAGGTCCTCCCAAGACAATAGCACTGGAAATGCCAATAATATTTCCTGTGCCAACACGAGAGGCTGTAGAAACCATGAGTGCTTGAAAGGACGAAACCGATTGTTTGTCGTCTGGTTTTTCGAGAAGCACACGCAGAGCTTCTGGAAAAAGACGGATTTGGATGAACCTTGTGCGAACACTAAAATAGATTGCCGCGGCGGCGAGCACAACAATCAAAATAGGATAGTACATAAAGTCATCAAGAAATTTTAAGATTTGCATAACTTCTCCTAACATAAAAAATAAGATTGCTTGTAAGGGCATATTATAGCGTAAAATCTGTATTTATGCAAATAAAATGGTATAATAGACATATTATAGAGAAAGGAATAGTGGTATGAAAATATTTGACGAGCAAAAAATTGTTGCGATGGCACCCAATGCCAATGCAGTGAGTAATGGAAGAAAAATCTCTGCCAGTGGTGGCTTTGTTCGAAGGATAAAATCAGAGGATGATAGTTTCTATGCGGGAGAATGCAAAGGAAGTGGAAAGAAAAATTATATAGTTTCGGTGGACTTAGTGGATAGGAACAATCCTGTTTTTCGTTGTAGCTGTCCAAGTCGCCAATTTCCTTGTAAGCATAGCATTGCTCTGATGTTTGAAATGGTCGCTGATAAAGCATTTGATATCGAAGATATTCCACAAGATATTTTAGATAAGAGAAGCAAGAAGGAAGCGAGGGAGCAGAAAAAGGCTGAAAAAGCTGAAAAGCCAAAGAAGGTGACCGCACAATCAAAGGCCGCCAGAACAAAAAAGATAAAGAAGCAGTTGGAAGGGCTTGACCTTTTGAGAGATTTAATGGCTAGAATTACAGATGTCGGTATTGCGGCGACGGCGAGTACACCATTAAAAGAAAATCAAGCATTGGCAAAGCAACTTGGCGATTACTATTTGCCAGGGGTTCAAGTGATTTTTAATCGCTTTTTATATGCCATGGAAAAAGTACAAAGAGAAAAGGAGACCAACTATTCTGATGCGGTGGACGAGCTAGTTAAGCTTCGCTATATTGAAAAGAGAGCAAGAGTCTATCTGGAAAAAAAATTAGAGAGCGATCAGCCAGAAGCGGATGACAATCTCCTCTATGAGGCTTTAGGTGGCGTGTGGAAATTGGATGAACTTAACGCACTTGGGCTAAAAAAGGAAAAGGTAAGTCTTGTACAGCTTAGCTTTTCTGTTGAAAATGATCCGGTAAAAAGAGAGTTTGCTGACATTGGATATTGGATTGATTTAGAGGATGGTCAAATCAATTATACTGCAAATTATTGCCCAGAAAAGGCAAAGAAGTACATTCATAGAGAGGACAGCTTCTTTGATGTCAAGGAGATAGAGACACTTTTATTTTATCCAGCAATGGAGGGAGAAAATAAAAGGATTCGCTGGGATAAGGATGGAGAGAGGAAAATTTCAGCAGAAGACATTCAAAAAATTCGAGGATTTGCAGCAAAGGGAATTTCGGATTGGATTAAGCCGGCAAAGAATGTCCTAAAGGCAACGCTCTCTGACAATGCCTATGCGGTTTTATTTCACTATTCAAAGATTGGTTTGAATACTGAGGGAGAATTTGTGGCAGAGGATGAGGACAAAAAGCAGATTATTTTGAAAAATAAGCAGGGAAAGACGGATGTCTTTGGATTTCTTCCCGTAGATGATGTGGAACACAATCAAGTTCTCTTTGGAATTGCCTACTATGATCAAGAAAATCGAAGAATTTGTGTTGAGCCAAGAAGTGTCATTACCCAGGACAGCGTTGTGCGATTGGCATATTAGAGGAGGCGGAAAATGAATTTAGAGATATTGTATACCTTGCGTGAGCGATTAAAAAATATATTGATTACAGGAACTTCTTTGCTGTCGGAAGATTTTCGATTAAAAAAGGCAGTGGAAGAGATGGCTTTGCTGGCCAAAGTGGCACCTGTATTTGCCCAGATAGATGCAATGGCAAGGGCATTGTTACAATCAGAAAGAGATGCTGGCGAAAGGGCAATGGATTTGTTGGCACTTGTCAATGCGGTGATTGAAACGCAGGCAGATACAGCAAAGGTGGAAGAACTCAAGGAAATAGAAAGTTTTGTGGTTCCAAGGGTAGAGAGAAATTCTTACAAAATGCTTGAGCCTGTAATGACGGCCTTGACCACAAGGGGAAGTGGAAGGTATGAAGTGTTGATGAATGCGAGAAAACTGACACCAGAAATTTTTATGGATTATCGCATTTTTCCAAAGTATATCCAAGGATTAGGGGATAGTTATAGTGATCTTGCCGCACAGATCAATCAGTGGATGAAGGAAGATGGAAAGGTGATGATTGCACCGCTAAAGAGAGATTTTGATCCAAAGGGTGGGACAGAAATGCTCTCAAGACTGGATGTCATTGCAGATGTGGCCAAGGGAGAAGAAAATGATTTCTATCTCTCGATAATCAATGCAGAGGCGAGCAAGAATATTCGCACGAGGGCGATTGAGGCACTTCGCTATCAGAAGGAAAATAAGGAACTTCTGTTAGAAATTGCTGAAAATGGAGATAAGGCAAGCAAGGAGGCAGCACTGAAGGCTCTTTCGAGATCAAAAGGAAGTACATTGGAAAGGTTGTGGGCGACTCTTTTAAAAAAAGGTAAGGTTTCAGTGGAAATTTTAGAGGACTATCCAAATGAAGATTGGGTTTCGGAAATTTTTGCCAACCAGCTCGATGAGGAGCATCAAAGGTTAGAAAAGGCAGAAAAGAAGGAAGACAGAGCTAAAGTATTAGCAAGTATCAATTCCATTTGGAAGGCGGCCGCAGGCAAGACAAGAAAAGCGTTGGTCGAAAAGATCGAATCCAGTTTGATGATGGTCGAGGAGAGCACACAGCAAATTTATTTTATGCGAGGCATTATGTATTTTCGAACACCAGAATTAGTGGAAAAAATTCATCAACTTTTTGATGGAAAAGAGGATGCACAGGCGGTGCAAAACCTCTTTTTGCTGAGTCTAATGGAAGATGGTTGTGAGGAAGTATTTGAAAGGTTTTCGCCCTATCTCAAGGAGCACAATGAGGATGTTCTTGCACCGAGTATGGGCATTTTTCATGTATTGTATCGCTGTTTTCGCTTTGTGCATTCTGACGATAGCGAGGAAAGTAGGATGAGGGAGGAGATCCTGAAAAAGCTCGATCGCAGATGGTATCCGCTCTTGTTGGGATTTCCATGGACAAAGAAACAACAAAGTGCGGTTGTGTATGATCACTATTTGGATGGTACAGGGGCAATCGAGACTTTGCTAAGGAACATCGAAGATCCAAAGAAAGATTTGGGCGAATATTACATTCCTTTTTTGATGACAAGATTGAAGGAAAGGGTAGTTGTTCAAAGGGATATTGAAAACCTAAAGAGATGGGGATGTACAGACTTTTCTGGGGCATTTGAGGGACTAAAAAAGGCATTGGCAAAGGGCGTAAATTGGTCAAATGCAAGGCAGTTGGTTTTTGCTCTGGAGGCTTGGAAAGGCAGCAAGCAAGAGGTGAGTGAGCTATTGCAGGAAGTGAAGACCATTGTCGAAAAACAAAAAAAATCAAGCAATGTACAGGATTTATTAAAGCTTATCTCCTATATTGAAGAAGGAATGGAGTTTGAGGATGCCTGGAAGAGAGTTTGCAGTGAATAAGAAGATGGAGAGAGAAGATGAGTGAACAATTACAGAGACTTCCAGCGGAAGTACTATTTCAAAAAGAGATTGATGCATTGATTGCAGCAGAAAAATATCCTGTTCCGGAGGGTTGGAAGATGTCGCCACGCTCTGTGCTGACCTATATTTTGGGCGGAGATTGTGAGGGTGTGGAAATTACACCAAAGTATATTGGAAGCCGACGCATTGTGGAAATTGCTATTTCGACATTGGTAACAGACAGGGCACTACTTTTGATCGGTGAGCCAGGAACAGCAAAATCTTGGCTTTCTGAGCATCTTTGTGCGGCGATCAATGGCAATTCCACCTGTGTCATTCAGGGAACTGCAGGAACAACAGAAGAGCAAATTCGCTATTCTTGGAACTATGCAATGCTGATCGCTGAAGGCCCAAGCAAAAAGGCTCTAGTCAAGAGTCCAATCTATCAGGCAATGGAAGAAGGAAAAATTGCCAGAGTGGAGGAAATTTCTCGCTGTGCTTCAGAGGTACAGGATGCGTTGATTTCGATTCTCTCAGAGAAGCGACTTTCCATTCCAGAACTTGGAGAAGATGTGGCAGCAAAGAAGGGATTTTCGATTATTGCCACAGCCAATACAAGAGATCGAGGTGTCAATGAGATGAGTGCGGCACTAAAGAGAAGATTTAATATTGTGGTGTTGCCAAGTCCAGCGACATTGGAAGAAGAGGTAAAGATTGTACATTCTCGTGTGGAGAGATTGGCAGGAAGTCTAGATCTTTCGGCAAAGGTACCTGATGAGAAAGTTTTGGAAAAAGTTTGCACCATCTTTCGAGAGCTTAGACTTGGAGAAACTTTAGATGGCAAGCAAAAGGTAAAATCGACGAGCAATGTTCTTTCTACAGCGGAGGCCATTTCTCTTTTGACCAATAGTATGTCCCTTGCAGGTAGTTTTGGCGATGGCGAAGTGACCGATGCAGATTTGGCAGCGGGATTGCAGGGAGCTATTATCAAAGAGGACAGTAAGGACAAAAAAGTCTGGGAGGAGTACCTAGAAAATATTATGAAAAAGCGTGGAAGGGCGTGGCTTGGTTTGTACAAAGAATGTAAGGCACTCAATGAATAGGAGGAGATGCGATGAAAGCATTTGGAATTCGACATCTATCCCCGGCAGGAGCCTATTATGTGAGAAAATTTTTGGACTTGCATCAACCAGATATTGTATTTATTGAGGGGCCAGCAGATTTTAATCCTCTTATGGAAAGATTGACTGATAAGGAAATTCGCCCACCATTTGCTATTATGGCCTATACCGTGGAAGCTCCTGTACAGACCATTTGTTATCCCTTTGCACAGTATTCACCAGAATATCAAGCAATACTTTGGGCAAGGGAGAATCAAAAGGAATGTCGCTTTTTTGATTTGCCATCAAATTATGTCTTGGCACTTCCAGATAGGGGAAGAGATGAAAAAGAGGTCAAAGAAAAGATTTCTCTGTATGAAAGAATTGCGAGTCAGAGCGAGGATGGCGATATCGAATATTTTTGGGAGAGAAATATTGAACAGGCAAAGAGTGTACAAGGCTATATGATGGGCAGTAGAACATTTGGAGAGAAACTTCGGGAAAATACGCCAGTTACCAGCTTTGATATGGTTCGTGATCTCTTGCGCGAGCGATTTATGAAGAGAAAGATCAATGACTGTATTGCATCAGGGGTGCCAGAAGAAAAGATTGTTGCGATTACAGGAGCATTTCATACCGTTGGTATTGAAGATAGAGAAGATGAAATGAGGGATGAAGATCTAGAATCTCTGCCAAGTGTAGAGACAAAGGTGACCTTGATGCCTTATTCCTATTATCGCTTGAGCAAGTACTCCGGTTATGGTGCGGGAAATGCAGCTCCTGCCTACTACGAACTTTTGTGGGAGGGACTAAATCGGGAAGATGTCACATTTCATGAGCAGATGTATTTGACAAAACTTGCAAACTATATGCGTCTTCATGGGGGAATCGTCTCATCTGCTCAAGTTATTGAATCCGTTCGCCTAGCCAGGGAATTGGCAAGACTTCGTGGTGGAGAGATTCCGACATTGACGGATTTAAAGGATGCAAGTGTTACCTGTATGGGAGAGGGAAAATTTGGTGAGATGGCCATGGGATTTGCAGAGGCTGATATTGGAACGAAAATTGGGTCCATACCAGAGGGAGTCTCCCAGACATCCATTCAAAATGATTTTTATCGCCAGTTAAAGCAATTAAAGCTTGAAAAATATAAAGATTCTGTGACACAGCAATTAAAACTTGATTTGAGAGAAAATTTGCGGGTAAAAACAAAGGAAAGTGCCTTCTTGGATCTCAATCGCTCCTTCTTTTTGCACAGGCTTTGTGTGCTTGGCATTGATTTTGCACAAAATCAACGAAGAAATCAAGAAGGAGCGACATGGGCAGAGGATTGGTTGCTTTTGTGGAGTGTAGAGGCAGAGATTCAAATTGTAGAGAGCATATTAAAGGGCGATACCATCAAACAGGCCGTCAGCTATACTCTTGTGGAGAGGATGAAAAATGCCCACACGATGGCAGAGCTTTCCCAGGTGATGGAAGATGCCTTTTATTGTGGAATGCCGGAAATTTTACAAAATGCAATGAGGGAGATTGACAATCAAACGGCTGGGGCAATTGCCATTCATGATATTGCCATAACCAGTAAAAAGCTTTCGGATATGTTATTGTATGGAGATATTCGGAAACTAAATCGAGAGCCGATTGTTCCCGTGCTCACTAAACTTTGCCTTCGTGCCTCACTTACCATTGTGAGTGAAGCATTTTGTGATGATGCGGCAGCACAGATTTTATGTGAGGACATTCAAATATTACACAATGTATTTCTTGCCAATGAAATGCTTGACTATGAACTTTGGATGCGGGCAATGATGGAACTGGCAAGAAGAGATGATGTCAATACTAGAGTTTCGGGAATATGTATGTCCATCCTTCTTGATTGTAAGAGAATTGATGCCAATGAGCTTGGAAATGAGCTTTCCAAGCGACTTTCTAGGGGAATGCCAGCAGATCTTGGAGCAGGGTGGTTTTCCGGATTGTCTATGCGAAATCACTATGCCCTGATTGCGAGACTTTCGATTTGGGAGGCTTTGAGTGACTATCTAGATACCTTGGATGATGAAGAATTTAAGCGTTCTCTCCTATTTTTGCGGCGAGCATTTGCTGAGTATGATCCAAAAGAAAAGGATATGATTGCGGAGAACTTGGGAGAAATCTGGGGAGTGAATAAGGAAGAGGCTAGTGAAATTGTGAACACGCCGATTACCAGTGAAGATGTTGACTTGGGCGATTTTAGTTTTGATGACTTTTAGGGAGTAGTGGAGTGAATACAGAAGAGAGATTAAAGCGCTGGCGCTTGATTCTTGGCGCACAGACACAGGAAAGATTTGAGCACATGGGTGGACAGGCCCTTTCAAAGGAAGAGGAAATGATGGACCATGCCCTTGCAGCCATCTATAATAGTGATGGAAAATTCCAAGGGGGTGGAAGAGGGGCATCAAATCCACAAATTAGTCGCTGGCTTGGTGATGTTCGTTCTCTATTTTCAAAGGATTTAGTCAAGATTATTCAAGCAGATGCGATGGAAAGGTGTGGATTGAAGCAATTGATTTTTGAGCCGGAGTTACTAGAAAATATTGAACCCGACATTCATATGGCGAGCACAATTTTAACGCTCAAGGATCAAATCCCAAAGCAAAGCAAGGAAAGTGCAAGGGCATTTATTCAAAAAATTGTAGAACAAATCAATCGATTGTTAGAGTCAGATATTCGCCGTGCGGTGACCGCTGCACTCAATCGAAAGGCCCATTCTCCCATTCCATCGGCCTCAGCTCTTGATTTTCAGACAACAATACGAAAGGGAATTAAGGACTATAATCCAAAGCTTGGAAAGATTATTCCACAAAAGTATTATTTCTTTGAGCGAAGTGCAAAGACGGCATCGAGTAAATATACGGTGATCTTAGACATTGATCAAAGTGGTTCGATGGGAGATTCGGTGATTTATTCTTCTATTATGAGTTGTATTTTGGCAAGCATGAGTGCCATTAAGACAAGAGTGGTTGCCTTTGATACAGAAGTTGTGGACCTGACTGAAAAATCAGACGATCCCATTGACCTTTTATTTGGGTTTACTTTGGGAGGGGGTACAGATATTGAAAAGTCTATTCGCTATTGTACTCAGTATATAGAAAACCCCAAAAAGACCATATTTTTCTTGATTTCTGACCTAGAAGAGGGCGGAAATCGTGCAGGAATGTTAAGAAAACTTTCGGCGATGAAAGAAGATGGCGTGACTGTAATTGTCCTTCTGGCCGTCTCTGATGAGGGAAAGCCACATTATGATGTCAATATGGCACAAAAAATTGCAGCAAGGGGGATTCCTTGTTTTGCCTGCAATCCAAAGAGATTACCAGAGTTATTAGAAAAAGCATTAAAGAATGAGGATTTAGCGGGATTTTCAGATGAAAATATGTCCGCTATGAAATAGGATGATGGATAGAGAATATATAAAGAGAGCATTTAAGAGCTATACCGATGCATATGACAGCAGTGATCCCAAAGTAAAATTAAAGATTGATCATACCTATCGAGTGGCTGACCTTGCGGATAAAATTGCAAGGAGTATTGGACTAGATGAGGAGGATGTCGATCTTGCATGGCTGCTTGGAATTCTTCATGATATTGGAAGATTTGAACAATTGAGTCGATATCACACCTTCAATGATCGACGTTCAGTTGACCATGCAAAACTCAGTGCGGATTTATTACATGAGGGGCTGGGAGATATTTTTGTACCCAAGGATGTTGATTACAACCTTGTGGAAAAGGCTGTTCGCTTGCATAATGTCTTGGAATTACCAAAAGATTTGACCAAGAGAGAAAAGATGTTTTGTGACATTCTTCGAGATGCAGATAAAATTGATATTTTGCGAGTCAATTGTGAGACACCGAGAGAACAAATTTATGATCTGCCTCCGGAGAGATTTGCCAATGATGAAGTTAGTGATTTGGTCATGCAGGACATTCTTTCCAAAAGAAGTGTCAATCGCCAGAATGCCAAGACAGCAGTAGATCCGATTGTTGGACAAATTTCCTTTATCTTTGGTCTCGTCTACCCATGGAGTGTAGAGGAAATGAAGCGACAGGGATATCTTGATCAAATGTTACATTTTGAGAGTCAAAATGAGAAGACGAGAGCAGACTTTGCACAAATCCAAGAAATAGTCAATAATTTTGAGGTGAAATAACATGAGAAGAGAAGACAGAAGAATCACAGAAGACAATGAGATTGTGGATATTTTGCACAGTGCAGAGATTGTGCATCTGGGATTGATGGATGGGGGGTATCCCTATATTGTGCCCTTGCACTACGGATTTATTTACGAAGATGGAAAGTTAACCTTATATATGCACGGTGCAGTGGAGGGGAAAAAATTAGATTTGATTCGCAGTAATGAAAATGCCTTCATTGAAATTGATAACAACAATGGAATTGTCTCAGGTGGCGAAATTCCTTGTCGCTATGGAGCAGCTTATGCAAGTATTATGGCCAAAGGAAAGGCAGAGATTGTTGAGAATGTGGAAGAAAAGATCAAGGGACTTGAACTTTTAATGAGCAATCAGACACATCGAAATTTTGAAATCACACCGATGATGACAAGATCTGTGAGCGTGATTAAGTTTTCAGCAGAAGAAATGAGCGCTAAGGCAAGAAAAGTAGCTGCAAAGTAGTGTAATACGAAAGATTTTGTATAATTTCTGTTGCGATAAAAACAGATAGGTAGATTGAGAAAGAGAGGTGGATATGAGTACCTTTGTAATAAATGTTACAAAACCAATGAGTGCAAGTGACATAGAAAACTTGAATCAAACAAAGGGCATTGTATTGGACAGTGAAAATGTAGAGATTTTGAATACTTTATATTACAAGAAAAAAGATACTACAGCCCCAAATAATCGTGCTAAAGGTGTAGATCAGAAAAATGTAGGAACAAATACACCTTCGTCTGTAATACAGATCACAAGTTTGACAAGGAAAGTTGCAAAGGGGCAGAAAGTTCCACTGAACTTTAGTTCAAAAAAGCTAAGAGTAAACTTTGGGTGGAATGTGAACAATCCTGCCTGTGATGTGGATGTATCTGCATTTTTGCTTTCGGAGAGTGAAAAAGTGGTGGGCGATGACTATTTTGTATTTTATGGTCAAGAAAGTAGTCCTGAAAAAAGTGTATTGTTTAAAAAGGCAGAGACCACAAATGTATTGGAAGTATTTGATATAGATACGGCGACTCTAAATCCGTCAGTGGTTAAGATCGTTTTTGTCATGACGATCAATCATGCACTGGAAAATGCATTGAACTTTCGTATGCTAAAGGATGCCTACATTCAGATAGTGGATCCAGTCAACAGTACAGAGTTGGTCTCATTTTTGGTAGAGGAATATTACGACAATATCAACTCTATGATGATGGGCGAGATATATTTACATAATGGTGCATGGAAGTTTAATGCCATAGGCAATGGGGTGAATAGAGACCTTGCTGGTCTTTGTGAATTTTATGGAGTACAGGTCGTATAGGGAGGAAGTATGCTGACATTTGAAGTTATTAACGAGTTGACGCTTAAGGTTACCTGTGAGGGGAAGGACACATTGATTACAAAGATGGGTGCTTTCATCGCAGGTGAAAATGACGGAGCAAAGAACTATTCTTTTGAGAAGATGCTACTTGGACCAGGAGGGAGTATAGGTCAGGCGGTATTTGGACAGCTGGTAAGAAAAGTTGCAGGTGAGAATATACCTCTTATGAAGGTGAATCTACACGGCAATTCTACCACATATTATGCTTGTTATGGACAACATGTCGTTGTATATAAGCTCGCTATCGGCGAGACGGTATCTGTGGAGTCGGGAAATATTTTGGCATTTACCAATGACTGTGATTACTCTGTCAGATTTTTGGGAATAGGTGTGCTGTCACAAAAAGGCCTTGCCACAACAACACTTGTAGGAAGGGGCGATGATGCCTATGTGGCCTTATTGTCCGTTGGCAATCCACTGGTTTTATCCAATGTAAAGTCAATGAATAATATTGCAGTAGACCCAGATGCCGTAATAGGTTGGTTTAGTAAGAATGGTATGAGTGATCCACAGATAAAAGCAAATGTATCATGGAAGACTTTTATAGGACAGACATCAGGAGAGTCCTACACTTTTGAGTGGAGTGGAAATGATCAAGTGACCGTGCTGATGCAGCCATGTGAAAGAAGATAAGTTTCAGCTCGATCAGACTCTGTGTTCATAGACTTTGATCAAATAAAAAGCTGTGGCGAAGGGACCAACCCCTCGCCACAGCTTTTTTTCGTTTATTGATGTCTATCTTACTTAATAGAAATCAATTTCTTCTCTTCTGGAAGTTTTTCTTTTTCCTTAGGAAAGCTTAAATTCAGCACACCATCCTTGTATTCAGCTTGAATATCCTCTTCAGTAATATCACTGCCGACAAAGAAACTGCGGCTGCAAGAACCAAAGCTTCTCTCCCTGCGAATCACATTGCCCTTGTCATCCTTTGACTCATCATTGGTCTCATGTTTTGCGGAGACGGTGAGGTAACCATCCTTTAATTCTGCATGAATATCTTCCTTCTTATATCCAGGCATCTCAATGTTGAGAAGATAATTGCCATCTTTTTCTGTGACATCAGTTTTCATCTGTGAAGAACTGCGAGTCTGAGTAAAGAAATTATTTCCAAAAAAGTTATCGAATAAATCATAAGTATTTGTATTTAACATAATGAACCCTCCTTGTGCCCTGTTGCATTTATCTTATTTGTTATACATTATATATAACACATAACATATCTTTTGTCAAGCGAAAATAATATATTTTTTTGTTTCTTTGGCAAAAAATATGTTATGATAGTAAAAAATGCAGAGAAAGAAGGGGAAGATAATGAGTGAAAAGAAGTTTTTTCCAATGTTTATTGATATTTCGGACAAGGTATTTTTGGTGATTGGCGGAGGAAAGGTTGCCGCAAGAAGAGTAAAGACTTTGGTCAATTTTGGTTGTACCATTAAGTTAATTGCACCTGAAGTAGATGATGAAATTATCAATCTGCACTATGATAAGATACATATTATTAAGAGAAAATACGACATTACAGATATGGATGAGGTGGATTTTTGCCTAGCAGCCACAGATATTGCAGAGAGAAATAGCAAGATTACTTGGGATGCGAAGTTAAATCATATTGCAGTGAACAATGCTTCAGATAAGAATGACTGTGATTTCTATTTTCCTGGAGTAGTGGATGCAGCACCATTGACGATTGGTATTTGTGCATCGGGTGTTGATCATAAGCTGGCTAAGCAAGTGACCGACAATATCAGAGAAAAGATTGAGCATATGTTAGAAGGAGATCAGAAAGAGAATATTTAATGATGAAGGCGGTACTTGTAGTTAGTTTTGGGACATCCTATCCTGAGACAAGAGAAAAAAATATTGATGCCATTGAAAGAGACATTGCCAAGGCCATGCCAGAGGCAAGAATTTACCGTGCTTGGACAAGTGGAATGATTAGAAAAAAGGTCAATGAGAGGGATAAACTTGGTGTAGACAGTGTCGCACAGGCAATGCAAAGAATGCGTGCAGATGGAGTGGATACCTTGATTGTGCAGCCAACTCATGTGGTCAATGGTATCGAAAATGATGCGATGATCGAGGATGTTCGTGCCCATGCACAGGGATTTTTGGAGATTAAATTTGGGCGACCTCTGCTTACCTATGATCGAGATTATGATGAGGCCATTGAGGCGATTGGGGGCGATTTGCAGGCAGAGATTGCCAAAAAAGAACATACAGCGATTGTGTTGATGGGACATGGAACAAGCCACTATGCCAACTCTGCCTATGCTGCACTGGATTATAAATTTAAGGATTTAGGCTATTCCAATGTATTTGTGGGCACAGTGGAGGCGTATCCGAGCTTAGATGCTATTTTTAGAAGGTTGAGAGAAAATCATATTCAAAATATTTTGCTCACACCGTTTATGATTGTTGCGGGTGACCATGCCAATAATGATATGGCAGGAGATGATGAAAATTCCTGGAATATGCAATTTCAAAAGGCGGGTTTTCAAGTGGAATGCTTGATCAAAGGGCTTGGAGAATATGAGCGTGTGCGAGAAATCTTTGTAGATCATGCAAGAGAGGCGGTTTAGTTATTGAAATTAAGAATTGGCAGCAGAAAGAGTGCATTGGCACTTCGACAGACGCAACTAGTAGCAGAGCGGATCAAGGAATGTTTTTCAGACTGTGAGATAGAGATTGTCACCATGAGCACAAAGGGAGATGAACATTTAGACAAGTCATTGATAAAAATTGGTGGAAAGGGCGTATTTACCAAGGAATTAGAGGAGGCCATTGTTCGAGGAGAAATTGATTTGGCTGTGCATTCGGCCAAGGACTTGCCACTGGAAATGACAGAGGGATTAGAAGTATACTCCTGTCTAGAGAGGGAAAATCCATTGGATGTTTTGGTGACTAGAAAAAATAGGCAATTAAAAGATTGCCAATGGATTGGCACGAGTTCCTTGCGAAGGGCATTACAGATAAGAGAAATGAATCCGCATATTGAAATTAGAGATTTGCGTGGAAATGTGCAGACGAGATTAAAAAAGTTAGAAGAAGGCCTTTACGATGGCATTGTTCTTGCATCGGCAGGAATTCGCAGAATGGAGGAACAACTTGACAATTTCATGGAACAACTTTGCTTTTGTCCATTTGACATTGAAGAGTTTATTCCTGCGGCCTGTCAGGGAATTCTTGCCCTTCAAGTAAAAAAGGGTACACACAGAGAGATTGTCGATGCATTACTTGATGATCAGACGCAGGAAGCATTTTTAGCAGAGCGAGCATTTTTGGAGGAACTAAATGCGGGCTGCAATGCACCTTGTGGTATTTATGCGAGGCGAGAGGGAAAAAGTGTTCGAATGTCGGCAATGTATGCCAAAGATGGGAAAAGGATAAAAAAGAGCGAGGTCTTGTGTGAAGCATCCCAAAGTGTGGAGATGGCAAAAAAGATCGCAAGATATTTATACAGTGGCAAGGTATTTCTTGTTGGTGCAGGGCCAGGAAATATGGATTTATTGAGTGTGAATGGACTTGAAAAAATCAAGGAAGCAGATTGTATTGTATATGATAGTTTAATTGATCCATCACTTCTGAATCAGGCAAGACTTGAAGCCGAGCTTATCTATGTTGGAAAGCGTGCAGGGGCTCACTATAGGAAGCAACCAGAGATTTCGGCCCTGTTAGTGGAAAAGGCAATGGAAGGAAAAATGGTTGTTCGCCTAAAGGGAGGAGATCCCTTTATCTTTGGTCGTGGCGGGGAAGAAATCCTAAAATTGAGAGAAAATGACATTGAGTTTGAAGTGATTTCTGGCGTATCTTCTTCCTATGCGGTTCCAGCAGCAGCAGGCATTCCGGTGACTCACCGTGGACTTTCCTCCTCCTTCCATGTCATTACTGGTCATGAGAGCGAGCAAAAGACAAGGGAAAGTCTTGACTTTTCGGTGCTGGCAAAATTGGAAGGGACATTGGTCTTTTTAATGGGATTAAAGAGCTTGCCAAGAATTGCTCATCAGTTGATGAGTGCGGGAAAACCAAAAAATACACCCGCAGCTGTGATTTCCAAAGGATGTACAAGAGAGCAAAAAAAGGTAATTGGAAATTTAGAAAATATTGCAGATTTGGCAAGAGAGGTCGAGGCACCAGCAATTACGGTTGTTGGGGATGTAGTGTCTCTTTCTGGGGAAATGGATTGGTCTTGGAAAGAAGAAATGGTTAAGCCACTCTTTGGGAAAAAGATACTGCTTACAGGAAGCAGGCAGATGGTTCAAAAACAAAGAGAGGTCTTCAAGCGACAAGGGGCACAGACAATTGAAATTAGTTTGATTGAGACCGTGCAACATCCAAGCAAGGCGTTCTTTGATGCGTTGAAAGATATTGAGAAGTATTCATGGCTTGTGTTTACCAGTGTCAATGGTGTGCGAGCATTTTTTGATTGTATTCAAGGGGAAGATGAGGAAGGGCAATTATATCTTGACCAGAGGCGATTGGCTAAAATGAGATTTGCTGTGATTGGGGAAGGGACAAGGAAGTGCCTTCGAGAATATGGCTATATGGAAGATATGATGCCTAACACCTTTACAGGAAGGGCTTTGGCTAGAGAGTGGGTCCCAACATTAGAAGAAAATGATCAAGTTTTACTTGTCAGAGCAGAAGTGGCGGGAAAAGAGATTGTGGATGCATTGAGAGAGAGCGGAATTTCTTATGTAGATGCAACTATCTATTCCACCTATGTGGATCGAAGAAGGGAAGAAGAGTTGCAAAGAATTTTGCCTGATGTTGACTATGTGACGATGGCCAGTGCTTCTTGTGCAAGAGCATTTTCAAAAATGAGGGGAAATGTTCCATATCATGCGAAATTGATTTCTATCGGACCTGTGACCAGCAGAGCTTGTATAGAATGTGGCGTTCAAGTGGATGCGACTGCAAAATATTATACAGCAGAGGGCTTGTGTGAGCGGATTTGTGAATTAGAAAAATAGAAAAAAGGGGGTGTGAAAAAACTCAATCGAGTTTTTTCACACCCCCTTTTTTCTATTTTTGACATTCCAATCCGCTGTGATAGGAATAGTTGCCAAGTTCCTCTAATAGTTGGGATAAATGGTCAATGTCCAGATTGTCATTGCTCTTTAAGGTCGAGTTGAGGTAGTGATAGACATTGTGGCATTTATTTAAACTTTTTAGAAAAAGATCTGGAAAACTTTCTGTAGAGGCAAGGCGTAAATCCCAAGGATTTGTCCAAGTCTCATGGTTGAGGTTGAGTATATTTGCTGTATTGTCCTCAATTTTGTCAGAAACTAACTTTTTTGACACGATATGGCTCTTTAAAAAGATATTTTCAATTCGCCCAATCCGCTTTTTCTTCTTCCCTGTTGGATCTTGTAATGTGCGACAACCATAGCGAAGAGCAAGAATGGAGCGGTGAACCATGGCAGGAGAAACTTGAAAATGATTTTTATAAGTAATGGGATAAAAAGTCTCGTTGATGATCTTAGATAGAAAATCAGAGACAAATTGCATTTCAAATCCATTGAGGCAAATCGTAGCTGCTTGATTAAATTCAGAAGGTTTTTTCCTCTTAAATTTGTATAGAAGTAGTGCGTCAATGTCATTTTCTAGTGCTGCGTGAAGGGCATGAGTATAAGTGTTTGGGGAATGCGGATTGTGGTCAATGCGTCCGTAAATGTAGGGGTGGCAGATGGCATCCCCAATATAGTGGCACATAAACCCAGCAATATAGCTGATGGCTTGGTCTCTTTTTTGTCGAGAAGTCAAAAGATTTGCATTTTTTAGAGCATTTTTAAAAAAGAGATTGACATGTGCCTCGTGCATATAGGAGCCGACATTGCGGTAGTCTCGGTGGCGTGCGAGGGGAAAATTATAGAAAAACATATCTGGGCCTTGCAATCCGAGTTGAAAGAGCCAGCGGTACTTTGAAATAATAAATTTTAATTGATTGTTTGGTAGGGCATGGAAGGCCTTCATCCCCAATATATAGTGTGTTGTAAATCCAGGCATAGTCTTGTCCTTTCTCAGGTGATCATTATATTATTATATTATAAAAAAAATCCTGTGAAAAGAGGAGGAGAGCCGATTACCTGTGGGCAATCGGCTCAAATATTATGAAAAAAAACATATATTGTTCGGATTCTAGATATTCTTGTATGTATGTTTCCTAGAACCGTTAATTAGAGTATAAAGTATAAAGTTGTCCAGAGTTTGGCGAAATTGTGAATAAAATATGACAGGTAATATAGTTGCACATTGGCACAGGATAAAATATAATAGACGCAAGTGCTTGGCACAATGAAGAAAAGAAACGGAGAAAGCAAGATGAGCAATCCAATAGTAACAATAACAATGGATAGTGGCAAAGAAATGAAGGTGGAATTATATCCAGACAAGGCACCAAATACAGTAAAGAATTTTATTAGCCTTGTAAAGAAGGGCTTTTATGATGGCTTGACTTTTCACAGAGTGATCAGTGGCTTTATGATTCAAGGTGGTTGCCCACAGGGAACGGGCACAGGTGGTCCAGGATATTCAATCGTTGGAGAATTTGCACAAAATGGCGTGGACAATGATCTTGCACACACAAGAGGTGTGATTTCCATGGCGAGATCAATGATGCCAAACTCAGCAGGTAGTCAGTTCTTTATTATGCATCAGAATGCACCACATTTGGATGGACAATATGCAGCATTTGGAAAGGTCATTGAAGGGATGGATGTTGTAGACGAAATTGCTGATGTCGATACAGATTACAATGACAAGCCAAAGACTCCACAAATCATTAAGACAGTGACAGTGGATACATTGGGTGTGGATTATGGTGAGCCAGAGGTTTGCTAGTGAATGAGACTCGCCGAGTGTATGTAGATGGCGAATGGGTAGAGATCATAATATCCAATAACAATGCGGTTCTTCTCAATGCAAAGGCAGAGGGAAGAGCCGCTGTTGCTGTTTTGGGGAAGAATTGGGCAGATATTGACATTACATCCACACCATTTGCAGTGGAGTGCTTAGAAGATATTACAGAAGAATTTTTAAATGAAGTGGCTATGCGTTATAAAAAAATACCAATCGTCAGGGCTGATCTTGGAGAAATTCAATTGAGGGAGCTTTCATTTGAGGACTATCCTGAAATTTGTGCACAGTATCAAAGAAGTGTAGAAAAGGAGAAGCACTGGCTTGGGGAAGAGATAAAATGTTTACTCGATGAAGAAACTTTTTATGCAATGGTCAAATTTGGATATTTGCAAAGTGAGCTTGGTACTTGGGGAATATTTCATGGCGACATTTGTGTTGGAGTTGCCAGCTTAAGTTGTGTTGAGGAAGAACTTGAGTTGGGCTATTGGATTTTTTCACCTTATCGAAGGAGAGGCTATGCCAAAAAGGCCATAGAGGGCTTGATTTCCTACAAGGAAAAGATGAATATCGAAAAATCTATCTGTGCAAAAATTTTTGGAGATAATCTGGTTTCTTTACATTTGGCAGAAGAAATGGGGATTTTCGTCAAAATAGTTTGGGATTGCGAATTGTGATTGTATGCGATATAATACAATCTATGTATGCAAAAGATAAGAGTACTAAGGCGGGGGACGTATGAGTGATATATTGAATTTAAAAGCCTATGCGAAGATTAACTTAGGGCTTGATGTCATTCGACAAAGGGACGATGGCTACCATGAAGTAAAGATGGTGATGCAGACAGTAGATCTTTTTGATCGAATTTTTTTGGAGAGAACAGGAGAGGACGGGATTGACATAAGAACCAATCACTATTCTTTGCCTACAAATGAAGACAATATAGCCTATAAGGCGGCAAAAATGTTGTTTGATGAGTTTTCTATTCGTGGAGGTTTGAATATACAATTACAAAAATATATTCCTGTAGCTGCAGGAATGGCTGGTGGAAGTGCAGATGCTGCGGCAGTGCTTTGCGGTGTCAATGCGTTTTATTCATTGGGACTGAGCGAAAAAGAATTGATGGAAAGGGCAATAAAAATTGGTGCGGATGTCCCCTATTGTATTATGGGAGGAACCGCCGTGTCAGAGGGGATTGGAGAAATCTTACGACCTCTGCCACCAGTACCCGATTGTTCGATTGTAATTGCAAAACCACCAATTGATGTTTCTACAAAGTATATTTATGAAAATTTGCATGTCAACACGATACCAAAGGAAGAACATCCAGATATGGATAAAGTAATTGAAAGACTTGAAAATCAGGATTTATGGGGGGCAGCAGCCTACATGGAAAACATTTTGGAGCGTGTGACGCAGACAGAATATCCTGTGATTGGAGAAATCAAAGATGTGATGAGCACCAATGGAGCAATGGTTAGCTTAATGAGCGGCAGTGGACCAACAGTATTTGGGTTGTTTGAAGATGAAAAGGCAGCAAAAAGATGCTATGAACAGCTGCGCTTTGGACAGATGAAGACCAAAGTAAAGGAGATATATTTGACAGGTATGCATAGGAGGTAAGATGTCAGATTTTAGCAACGAAGTAAATGAGTATATGCCGCTTAGAGATGTTGTGTTTAAGACATTGAGACAGGCGATTCTCAAAGGGGATATGGTGCCTGGAGAGCGATTGATGGAGATTCAGCTGGCAAAAAAGCTGGGAGTGAGCAGAACTCCCATTCGAGAGGCCATTCGAAAGCTTGAGCTAGAGGGATTAGTGACTATGGTGCCAAGAAAAGGAGCTGAGGTCGCGGGAATTACAGAAAAGAATTTGCGCGATGTTTTGGAAGTCAGAAGGGCACTCGAGGAGTTGGCGATTGAACTTGCGTGTGAAAGAATTCATGAGGATATGGTGACAGAACTTGTTGCAGCGGAAAGAGATTTTAAGGATGCTACAGCAGGAAGTGATGCCATTAAAATTGCACGAATGGATGAAAAATTTCACGATATTATTTTTCAGGCAACAGAGAATGATAAATTGGTGCAAATGCTCAATAATTTGCGCGAGCAGATGTATCGCTACCGATTGGAATATATTAAGGATGAAAAGACACGCCAGACACTGTTGGCTGAACATGAAGAAATCATTAATGCCATACAGTCAAGGCAGGTGAGTCAGGCAAAGAGTGCGATTCGCAGCCATATTGATAACCAAGAAGTAACAATTTCTAAAAATATAAAAGAGGCATAAGAAAATGACAAAGAAAATGATTGCAATAATTTTTGGGGGACAGTCCTCAGAGCACGAGATTTCATGTATTTCAGCAACAACTGTAATTCGACAGGTGGACAAAGAACTCTATGATGTGACATTGATTGGAATCACGAAAGAAGGACAGTGGCTAAAAGTGGATAGTGTGGAGCAGATTGAAAATGGTCGTTGGGTAGAGACAAAGACCGAGGCTGTCTTATTGCCAGATGCGGTAGAAAAGTGCATTCTCATTCACGAGGGAACATCCTATACAAAGGTGCGAGTGGATATTGTCTATCCTGTGATGCATGGACTCTATGGAGAGGACGGAACAATACAGGGACTTTGTGAGATGGCACAGATCCCTTATGTTGGCTGTGGGGTGTTGGCCAGTGCTGTGGGAATGGATAAGGTGTACACAAAGATTATTGTCAATCACATTGGGGTTCGTCAGGCAGACTTTGAGTTGGTGACAAGAGCCCAAATTGAGAGGGACATGGCGGCAGTGGTCAATCGCGTGGAGGGACATTTTTCCTACCCTGTATTTGTCAAGCCGTCCAATGCAGGATCAAGTAAAGGAGTCAATAAGGCGAATTCGACAGAAGAATTGATTTATGCCCTCAAAGAGGCAGCCATTCATGATCGAAAGATTCTTGTAGAAGAGACGATTGTTGGACATGAAGTGGAATGTGCAGTGTTTGGTGGTGGAAAAGTTCCCGTAAAGGCTAGTGGTGTGGGTGAAATTCTTGCAGCAAAGGAAGCAGCTTTTTATGATTTTGAGGCAAAGTATTATAATCATGACTCAAAGACAGTTGTAGATCCAAAACTTCCTGGAGAGGCAGAGAAGAAAATTCCAGAGATTGCGAAGAGGATATTTGAGGCAATTGACGGATTTGGTCTTTCAAGGGTAGATTTTTTTGTCACTGAGGAAGGTGAAATTGTGTTTAATGAAATTAACACAATGCCAGGATTTACAGCAATTAGTATGTATCCAACACTTTGGAAGGCAAAGGGAATTGAAACAAAGCAACTGGTCAATGATTTGATTGCCCTTGCCTTTGAGAGGGCATAAGAATGGGACGAGAGAGAGCACCGATTGGCGTGTTTGATTCTGGTGTAGGTGGATTGACAGTAGCAAGGGAGATTATACGCCAAATGCCACAGGAGAGGTTGGTCTATTTTGGGGACACAGCAAGAGTTCCCTATGGAAGTAAGTCAAAGGACACTGTGATTCGCTATTCCAGACAAATTATTCGCTTTTTGCGAACACAAGAAGTAAAGGCTATTGTCATTGCCTGTAATACAGCTAGTGCTTATGCTTTGGAGACGGTGGTTGCAGAAAGTGATATTCCGATATTGGGTGTTATTCATGCAGGTGCAAAGAGTGCCGCACAGGTGACAAGAAATGGAAAAATTGGAGTGATTGGAACACAGGCGACGATTTCGACGGGAATTTATCCAGAAGAGATTTTGTCCATCAATCCCAAAGTGGAAGTGATTCAAAAGGCCTGTCCATTGCTCTGTCCTCTTGTCGAGGAGGGACTTTTGCATGACAGCGTGACAGATGAAATTATTTCTCGCTATGTCAGTGGTTTAAAGCAAAAGTATATTGACACTTTAGTGCTGGGGTGTACACACTATCCACTTCTTCGCTCGGCTATTCGAAGAATTATGGGAGATGAAGTTGCTTTAGTCAATCCAGCTTATGAAACAGCAATTGAATTAAAGGATGTACTTGCTTCTCATCAATTGCTCAATCATTTTCCGATGGCAGATGGTGAGGAAAAATATCAGTTTTATGTCAGCGATATGGCGGAGCAATTTAAAGATTTTGCGACATCCATACTTCCTGATGATGTCAAGCAAACCAATATTATTCATATTGAGTCGTACTAAAAAAGGGCGGTGAAAAATGTAATTTTTTCACTGCCCTTTTGGCTATTTTTTAAATCGAGATAATAATCCCTTCTTTTTTGCAGGAGGGGTAAGTAGCCCACCTCTGGCACTCTTGACTTCTGAGATATAGATGCCACTGACAACCACCTTGGCTTCTGTCTTGACAGGGAGCTGTTCAAAAGCTTTGTCTTCGGCCATAAGAACTTGAATTTTTGGCCCGATTTTTGCCTTGACGATAGGAACTTTTGCACGGCGCAAGTACCAAGGAGTCTGTTGATAGACAATATCTGGCAAACCAGAGTCCTTAATTTTGACTCTCTTTTTGTCAATGACTAAGATAGAAATTGTCTGTTTTGCTGCCTCTAGGGCATCTTTTTGTTCGAGCTGTTTGCTCTCGAGCTTGCGGCCAAAGAAGTACAGTGCGACTAGAGCAATCAAGGCAATTACCAAGATTACAATGAGCACAGTTAAAAGAATGTTCATGGCTTTATTGTCCTCCAGTTGTGAAAAGTGTATATCCTAACTGGAGTAGTATAGCAGATTTAAGAGGAAAAATCAAGTATAACATATTGACAAGTCAATATAAAGGTGCTAAGATGAAAGTTGCACTAAAATGGTAGAGGTGCGTCACGGTAACTATTATTCAAATTTACAGACAGGGGTGAAAACGTCAATGGAAAAAAGTAAGATGCGTCCTAAAAAATCCGGAAAAAGCATAAGAATGAACTTTTCGACAAGAAAAGAAGTCCTAGAGATGCCAAACCTGATTGAAATCCAGAAGGACTCTTATCAATGGTTCCTTGATGAAGGACTCAAAGAGGTCTTTCGTGATATCTTCCCAATTGAAGATTTTGCAGGACATTTGAGTCTTGACTTCGTGGATTTTACTCTATGCAGGAATGAGGTAAAATATTCAATCGAAGAATGCAAGGACAGAGATGCGACTTATGCGGCACCATTAAAGGTGAAGGTAAGACTCTGCAATAATGACAAAGATGAAATTAATGAACATGAAATCTTTATGGGTGATCTTCCACTGATGACAGATACAGGTTCCTTCGTAATCAATGGAGCTGAGCGTGTTATCGTTAGCCAGTTAGTTCGTTCTCCAGGTATTTATTATACAATTGAACATGATAAAATTGGTAAGGAATGTTATTTCTGTCAAGTTATCCCAAACCGTGGAGCTTGGTTGGAATATGAGACCGATTCAAATGATGTCTTCTATGCGAGAGTAGACAGGACAAGAAAAGTACCTGTTACTGTATTGTTGAGAGCATTGGGACTGGGAACAAATAAAGAAATTATAGACCTCTTTGGCGAGGAACCGAAGCTTCTTGCAAGCTTTGCAAAGGATTCAGCAGAAAATTATTCTGATGGTCTCTTGGAATTATATAAAAAGATTAGACCGGGCGAGCCACTTTCTGTAGATAGCGCAGAGAATTTATTGAATTCAATGTTCTTTGATGCAAGAAGATATGATTTGGCAAGAGTTGGACGCTATAAGTTCAATAAAAAATTACATTTTAGAAGTCGAATTGTTGGTCATACCTTGGCTGAGGATGTGGCCAATATGGAGACAGGAGAAGTTTTAGCCGAGGCAGGTACGGTTGTTGATAAACAGCTCGCGGAAGATATCCAAAATGCAGGTGTAGAATATGTATGGCTGGAAGGTCAGAACGAGAGAAAGGTAAAAGTACTTTCCAATATGATGGTCGATATCCGTGCCCATGTGGATATTGAAAATCCAGAGGAATTGGGGATCACCGAGGATGTCTTTTATCCAGTTTTGAAAGAATTGATGGAGAAGTATTCTGATCAAGAGGAATTGTTGACAGCGATCAAGAGTCATATCAATGAATTGATACCAAAGCATATCACAAAGGAAGATATCTTTGCAACCATCAACTACAATATGCATATCGAAGAGCATATTGGAACAAAGGATGATATCGATCACTTAGGAAATCGACGCATTCGTGCGGTTGGAGAGCTCTTACAGAATCAGTATCGCATTGGCTTTTCGAGAATGGAGCGTGTGGTCAGAGAGAGAATGTCCACACAGGATATCGAAGGTATCACACCACAGTCTTTAATCAATATTAAACCTGTGACTGCAGCAGTTAAGGAATTTTTTGGTAGTTCCCAGCTTTCACAGTTTATGGATCAGAACAATCCTTTGTCTGAACTCACCCATAAGAGGCGTCTTTCGGCCCTTGGACCTGGTGGTCTTTCCAGAGACCGCGCAGGATTTGAGGTTCGAGATGTACATTACACCCACTATGGTCGTATGTGCCCAATTGAGACACCTGAGGGACCAAACATTGGTCTTATCAACTCCTTAGCAAGCTATGCAAGAGTCAATGAATATGGATTTATTGAAGCACCATATCGCTTGGTAGATAAGTCTGTAGATAGTACAAATCCGATAGTTACAGATGAAGTAGTGTACCTCACAGCGGATGAAGAAGATGATTTTATTGTTGCACAGGCGAATGAGCCATTAGATGAGGAAGGACATTTTATCCATAACAATGTTTCTGGCCGCTATCGTGAGGCAACATCAGCCTTCCAAAAGAGAAATATTGATTTAATGGATGTATCGCCACGAATGGTATTCTCCGTGGCAACAAGTATGATCCCATTCCTTGAAAATGATGATGCAAACCGTGCCTTGATGGGTTCAAACATGCAGCGTCAGGCGGTTCCACTGATGATTACAGAAGCTCCAGCTGTCGGCACAGGTATGGAGAGTAAAACGGCAGTCGATTCGGGAGTCTGTGTCATTGCTCGACATTCGGGGGAAGTTCTTGTTTCGGCGTCCAATGAGATTGTGGTGCGCAGAGATGACAATGGAGAAAAGGAAAGATATCGCTTAATTAAGTTCTCAAGATCCAATCAATCCAATTCCTATAATCAGAAGCCAATCGTATTTAAGGGAGATCATGTGGAGGCTGGCGAGGTGATTGCCGATGGGCCATCGACAAAGAATGGTGAGATTGCACTTGGAAAGAATCCTCTGATTGGCTTTATGACTTGGGAAGGATATAACTACGAGGATGCAGTACTTTTAAGTGAGCGTCTTGTACAAAATGATGTTTATACCTCCATCCATTTGGAGGAATATGAGTGTGCAGCTCGTGATACAAAGCTTGGACCAGAGGAAATTACAAGAGATGTTCCAGGTGTTGGTGATGATGCCCTCAAAGACCTCGATGAGAGGGGAATTATTCGCATCGGTGCAGAAGTCCGTGCGGGAGATATTCTTGTCGGAAAGGTAACACCAAAGGGAGAGACAGAACTTACAGCAGAGGAGCGTTTGCTTCGTGCCATTTTTGGAGAAAAAGCTAGAGAAGTAAGAGATACTTCATTAAAGCTTCCACATGGAGCATATGGAGTGGTTGTATCTGCCAAGGTATTTACAAGAGACAATGGCGATGAATTGCAACCAGGAGTGACACAAAATGTACGCATCTATATTGCACAAAAGAGAAAGATTTCTGTTGGCGATAAGATGGCTGGTCGTCATGGAAATAAGGGTGTGGTTTCAAGAGTTTTACCTGTGGAGGATATGCCATTTCTTCCAAATGGAAGACCACTGGATATCGTATTGAATCCTTTGGGTGTGCCTTCTCGTATGAATATTGGGCAGGTTCTTGAGATTCACTTGTCTTTGGCAGCAAAAGCTCTTGGATTTAATGTGGCAACCCCTGTGTTTGATGGTGCGAACGAGCGAGACATTATGGATATGCTCGAAGTGGCCAATGACTATGTCAACACGGAGTGGGAAGAATTTAGCAATAAATACAAGGAAACACTTGATGAGGGTGTGATGCAATATCTCGGAGAACATCTTGATCACAGAGAGCTTTGGAAGGGTGTGCCAATCCAAAGAGATGGAAAAGTTAGACTTCGTGATGGTAGAACAGGTGAGTACTTTGATAGCCCAGTAACCATTGGTCATATGCACTATTTGAAGCTTCATCATCTTGTTGATGATAAGATTCATGCTCGTTCAACAGGTCCATATTCATTAGTGACACAACAGCCACTTGGCGGTAAGGCACAATTTGGTGGACAGAGATTTGGAGAGATGGAGGTTTGGGCACTTGAGGCCTATGGCGCTTCCTACACCCTGCAAGAGATCTTGACCTTTAAGTCCGATGATGTTGTCGGACGTGTAAAGACTTATGAGGCAATTATTAAGGGCGAAAATATTCCTGAGGCAGGAGTTCCTGAATCCTTTAAGGTATTGCTCAAGGAGCTCCAATCATTGGCATTGGATGTTCGCATCTTAGATGACAATGGTGAAGAGGTCGAATTAAAGGAGAACATCGATTATGGTGATTTGAGTATTAATTCCATTATCGAAGGTGATCGAAGATATAGAGATGAGGACAAATTTGCGGGCGCAGGCTTTTCAAAGCAGGAGTTTGTTGATGGAGAGTTAGTTGATGCTGGTGATGATGATGATTCCGATAGCGACTACAACCTAGCAGATTTAGATGATTTTTCAGAAGATGACGACGAATAAGTTAGAAGGGAGAACAATTTATGCCTGAGAATAACGAGACATACCAGCCGATTGTTTTTGATGCCATTAAGATCGGCTTGGCATCTCCGGAAAAGATTCTTGAGTGGTCCCATGGAGAGGTAAAAAAACCAGAGACCATCAATTATAGAACATTAAAGCCGGAGAGAGACGGTTTGTTCTGCGAGAGAATCTTTGGACCGAGCAAGGACTGGGAATGTCATTGTGGAAAGTATAAGAAGATTCGCTACAAGGGAGTTGTCTGTGACCGCTGTGGGGTTGAGGTCACAAAATCTAGTGTGCGCCGTGAGCGCATGGGGCATATTGCATTGGCAGCGCCAGTTTCCCATATTTGGTATTTCAAGGGTATTCCATCACGCATGGGACTCATCCTTGATATGACACCAAGAGTATTGGAAAAGGTACTCTATTTTGCTTCCTATGTGGTGTTGGATGCCAAGGAATCCGGATTGACCTATAAGCAAGTTTTGTCAGAGAAGGAATACAGAGAAGCTGTAGAGAAATTTGGCTTTGGTTCATTCCGTGCAGGAATGGGTGCAGAGGCTATTTTGGAACTCTTACAGGGAATTGATTTGGAGAAGGATTCAGAGGAATTAAAGGCCCAATTAGATGATGCTTCTGGACAAAAGAGAGCAAAAATCATTAAAAGATTGGAAGTTGTTGAGGCATTTAAAAATTCTCATAATAAGCCAGAGTGGATGATTATGAGCAATATTCCTGTTATTCCACCAGACATCCGACCAATGGTACAGCTCGATGGTGGAAGATTTGCAACAAGCGATCTCAATGACTTGTACAGAAGAATTATTAATCGAAATAATCGTTTGGCTAGACTTTTGGAGCTCGGAGCACCAAATATTATTATCCGAAACGAGAAGAGAATGTTGCAGGAGGCTGTGGACGCTCTGATTGATAATGGAAGAAGAGGAAGACCAGTGACTGGTCCAGGAAACCGTGCACTCAAGTCGCTCTCGGATATGCTAAAGGGTAAACAGGGACGATTCCGTCAGAATCTTCTTGGCAAGCGTGTCGACTATTCTGGTCGTTCGGTTATTGTTGTTGGTCCTGAGCTAAAGATTTACCAATGTGGTCTTCCAAAGGAAATGGCCATCGAGTTATTTAAACCATTTGTGATGAAGGAACTTGTGGCCAATGGAACAGCACATAATATTAAGTCAGCAAAGAAGATGGTTGAGCGTTTACAGACAGAGGTCTGGGATGTGCTTGAGGATGTCATCAAAGAACATCCAGTAATGCTAAATCGTGCCCCTACATTGCACAGATTGGGTATTCAAGCATTTGAGCCAATTCTTGTTGAGGGTAAGGCAATTAAACTTCATCCGCTCGTGTGTACAGCGTTTAATGCAGATTTTGATGGTGACCAGATGGCGGTTCATCTTCCACTTTCTGTAGAAGCACAGGCAGAGTGCAGATTCCTTTTGCTCTCACCAAATAACCTGTTAAAACCATCTGATGGTGGTCCAGTTGCCGTTCCTTCACAGGATATGGTTTTGGGTATTTATTATTTGACACAGGAAAGACCTGGAGCAAAGGGAGAGGGCAAGTACTTTAAGAGTGCCAATGAAGCTATTCTTGCCTATGCAAACCATGCGGTGACCTTGCATTCTATTATTAAGGTGAGAATGACAAAGACGATGCCAGATAAAAGAGTGCTGACAGGAACTGTGCAGACAACGGTTGGACGTATTTTGTTCAATGAGATTATTCCACAGGACTTGGGATTTGTGGACAGAAGCATTCCAGGTAATGAGTTAAAGCCAGAGATTGGTTTCCTTGTAAAGAAGAAGCAATGTAAGCAGATTCTGGAGAAGGTGATCAATGTTCATGGATTATCAAAGACAGCAGAAGTTTTGGATGACATTAAGGCCATTGGATATAAGTACTCAACCATTGCATCAATGACTGTATCCATTTCTGATATGACTGTGCCAGCAACAAAGCCAAAATTGATTGAAGATGCACAAAATACAGTTGATTTGATTGCAAAGAATTATCGCCGTGGCTTGATCACAGACGAAGAGAGATATAAAGAGGTTATTGAGACTTGGAAAAAGACGGATGACCAATTGACAAAGGACTTGTTGACAGGACTTGATGCCTACAATAATATCTTTATGATGGCAGACTCAGGAGCCCGTGGTTCAGATAAGCAGATCAAGCAGCTTGCAGGTATGCGTGGATTGATGGCCGATACAACAGGTCACACCATCGAACTTCCAATTAAGTCAAATTTCCGTGAAGGTCTCGATGTATTGGAGTACTTTATTTCTGCTCATGGTGCCAGAAAGGGACTTTCTGATACTGCACTTCGAACAGCCGATTCAGGATATTTGACAAGAAGATTGGTCGATGTATCGCAGGATTTAATTGTTCGAGAGACCGATTGTTGCGAGGGCAAGGAAATTCCGTTTATGGAAATTAAGGCGTTTACAGATGGTAAGGAAATCATCGAGAGCCTTGAGGAGAGAATTACAGGAAGATATATTGCGGAAACGATTACAGATCCAGATACTGGAGAAGTTGTGGTCAAGGCAAATCATATGGTCACACCAAAGCGTGCGGCGGCCGTGATGAAGGTATTGGAAAAGACAGGAAGAAATTCTGTAAAAATTAGAAATATCCTTTCCTGTAAGAGTCACAATGGTATTTGTGCAAAGTGTTACGGTGCAAATATGGCGACAGGTCAAGCCGTACAGGTTGGAGAGGCGATTGGTATTATTGCAGCACAGTCTATCGGTGAGCCTGGTACGCAGTTGACGATGCGTACATTCCATACCGGTGGTGTGGCCGGTGGAGATATCACACAGGGTCTTCCTAGAGTCGAGGAGCTCTTTGAGGCTCGCAAGCCAAAGGGACTGGCAATTATCTCTGAATTTGCAGGTGTTGTCGAGGTAAAGGATACCAAGAAGAAGAGAGAAATTGTTGTGACCAACAATGAGAGTGGAGAGTCAAAAACTTATTTGATTCCATATGGCTCAAGAATGAAGGTTTCAGATGGTCAAGTCATTGAGGCGGGTGATGAGCTGACGGAGGGTAGTGTAAATCCACATGACATCTTAAAGATTAAGGGTGTTCGAGCAGTTCAAGACTATATGCTTCAGGAAGTACAACGTGTATATCGTCTTCAGGGTGTAGAGATCAATGATAAGCATATCGAGGTCATTGTTCGCCAGATGCTTCGCAAGATTAAAATTGAGGAGAGTGGAGATTCTACTGTTCTTCCAGGTGTTTCAATGAATGTTTTGGAATACAATGATATGAATGAGGCATTGATTGCTCAAGGAAAGAGACCAGCAAAGGGAAATCAGGCAATGCTTGGTATTACAAAGGCTTCGCTTGCAACCGATTCCTTCCTTTCTGCGGCGTCCTTCCAGGAGACAACAAAAGTTCTTACAGAGGCAGCAATTAATGGAAAAGTAGATCATTTGATTGGTATCAAGGAGAATGTATTGATTGGTAAACTCATCCCAGCAGGTACGGGTATGAAGAGATACCGCAATGTAAAGCTTGACACTGACATCAATATGGATGACAATATTGTGTTGGATGATTTTGAATTTGACACAAATAGTGAAGAGTCACCAACAATAGAAGAGTAAAAAATATAAAAATGCCACGAACAAAGGGAGGTGTATGTTACATATCTCTAAATTCGTGGCATTTATTCTATAATTTTTGGTTTTTTTGTATTGACAGTACTATAGCAAACTGTTATACTTTAGCTGTATTTCGGGGGCTTAGAATTCATGTGTGACTTTTTGGTTTGAGCGAGTACAAATAATATTTTTTATGGAGGTACCACAATGCATAACGGTACAGTAAAGTGGTTTAACGCAGCGAAGGGATACGGATTTATTACAGATGACGCAGATCAAAGCGAAATCTTTGTACACTTTTCAGGTATTAATACTGAAGGTTACAAGTCTCTTGAGGATGGTCAAAAGGTAACTTTTGAGACAACTGAGGGAAATAGAGGAATCCAGGCTGTTAATGTAACAGTAGTTGCTTAATTTCACGAAGACTCCAAAAGGATCAGCAGAAGGCAGTTGTCATCTGTTGGTCCTTTTTTTCTTGCTAGAGTGCAGGAAATATAGTATATTGAGAGTATCAATATAAATAGAGAAAGGGCGATAATATGAAATACGAAATTAAGGGTGGAAACTTTCCGGTGGTGATATGTACTTGTGATGCCGGAGAGAAGTTACTCTGTGAGGCTGGAGCAATGAGTTGGATGAGTGCAAATATGAAGATGAGCACCAACATGACAGGCGGTCTTGGAAAGGCTTTTGGAAGAATGTTTTCTGGAGAGTCTATGTTTATGAATAGCTATGAAGCACAGGGTGGAGAAGGAATGATTGCCTTTGCATCGACAATGCCAGGAGAGATTCGAGCAATTAAAGTGGAGCCAGGAAAGGATGTTATCCTTCAAAAGAGAGCATTTTTGGCTGCGGAGTCAGGAGTGGAGTTATCTGTATTTTTGCAGAAAAGATTAGGATCAGGCTTCTTTGGCGGCGAAGGATTTATTATGGAGAAGGTATCTGGAGAGGGTATGGTCTTTGCAGAGATTGATGGAAGTGCTGTGGAGTACACTCTCGAAAAGGGACAGAGTCTAGTTGTAGATACAGGATATGTGGCGATTATGGATGCAACTTGCACAATGGAAGTGCAGACTGTTCCAGGTGTAAAGAATGTGCTCTTTGGTGGCGAGGGACTATTTAATACTGTAGTCAAGGGACCAGGAAGAGTAATTGTTCAGACAATGCCAATGTCTAAGTTAGCTGGAGCTATTGGCGGAGCAATAGTAAAGAAGTAGCGATGGATTTATTTGACTATATGCAAGAAGATGCCAAGAGGGCGCAGGCACCGCTAGCTGTGCGTATGCGCCCTCGGGTGCTCGAAGAAGTTGTGGGACAAGAGCATATTTTAGGCAAAGGAAAACTACTCTATAGGGCAATTCAAGCCGATCGAATGGGTTCTATTATTTTCTATGGTCCTCCTGGAACAGGGAAGACAACGATTGCGAGAGTCATCGCAAATACTACAAGAGCAGACTTTAAACAAATAAACGCAACAGTTGCGGGCAAAAAAGAGATGGAAGAAGTGGTCAATCAAGCAAAGCAATGGCTTGGGATGTACGGAAAAAAGACCATTTTATTTGTTGACGAAATCCATCGCTTTAATCGAGCACAACAGGATTATCTACTTCCTTTTGTGGAAGATGGGACATTGACATTGATTGGAGCGACAACAGAAAATCCATATTTTGAGGTAAATGCAGCACTATTATCTCGGTCGTCGGTGTTTGAATTAAAAACTTTAAAAAAAGAAGACATTGCATTGTTGTTGCGTCGAGCAATTGACGATCAGGAGCGAGGGCTTGGGAAGATGGCCCTAGAGGTAGAACTTGAGGCAATTTCTTTTTTGGCAGGGGAATGTAATGGGGATGCCAGGGTGGCACTCAAGGCCCTTGAGATGGCGGCACTCACAACACCAATGTCAGAAAATGGGAGAATTATCATTTCACTTTCTACGGTTGAGGAATGTATTCAAAAGAGAGCAATGTATTATGATAAACAAGGAGACAATCACTACGATACGATTTCTGCGTTTATTAAGAGTATGCGAGGATCTGATCCTGATGCCACAGTATATTATCTAGCTAGGATGCTTGAGGCAGGAGAGGACATTCGATTTATTGCACGAAGAATTATGATTTGTGCGTCAGAAGATGTGGGAAATGCAGACCCACAGGCTTTACAGCTTGCTGTTTCAGCAAGTTTGGCGGTGGAAAGAATTGGCATGCCAGAGGCAAGAATCATTTTATCTCAGGCGGCCATTTATGTTGCGTGTGCACCAAAGAGCAATGCATCCATTGTGGCGATTGATGAAGCATTCAAAGTGGCGAGAAAGGGACAGGTGCCTGATCACTTAAAAGATGCACATTATAGGGGTGCAAGGGCACTACAAAGAGGAGAAACATATCAATATCCCCATGATTATCCAGGACATTATGTGAGACAGCAATATCTGCCTGATGGATTAGAAGATTGTCGATTTTATCACCCTGGAGAGCTTGGATATGAGAAAAAAATGGGGGAAGATTTGTCCAGGAGAAAAAAATGAGAGAAAAATTAGAAACATTGTCCATTTCAGAATTAAAAATGATGGCTAAGGAAGCTGGGATAAAGGGAATTAGTCTGTTAAGAAAATCAGAGTTGATTGATGTACTGTGTGAATACGCAAAGGAAATGGAAGAAAAGGAAAAGGAAAAGGAAGAGGAAAGTAAGGCAGAAGAAAGCAAAAGAGGTATTGATATGCAAGAACTTGACTCTGGAGTAAAGGCCGAGGGAATTCTTGAGGTGATGCCCGATGGATTTGGTTTTATTCGCTGTGCCAATTATTTGCCAGGAGATGATGATGTCTATGTTGCACCTTCGCAAATTAAACGTTTTCGTTTAAAGACAGGGGATATTATCTGTGGTTCAAAGCGAATTAAGGCGGCGACAGAAAAATTTGCTGCACTATTGTATTTAAAGACGGTCAATGGTTGTCCACTTTCGGCAATTGACCGAAGACCAAATTTTGAAGATTTGACCCCAATTTTTCCAAATGAACGCATTCATTTAGAGACAAGTGGTGTAAAAAATACAGTGGCTATGCGAGTGGTGGACTTATTGTCTCCGATTGGCAAGGGACAAAGGGGAATGATTGTATCCCCACCAAAGGCAGGTAAAACAACATTGCTAAAACAGGTAGCTAAGGCTGTTGTGGAAAATGAGCCAAGTATGCATATTATTATTTTGTTGATTGATGAAAGACCAGAGGAAGTGACCGACATTAAGGAGGCAATAGAAGCACCAAATGTCGAAGTTATTTATTCTACATTTGATGAATTGCCAGAGAGACACAAGAGAGTTTCCGAGATGGTTATCGAGAGGGCAAAGCGGCTCGTAGAGCAGGGGCAGGATGTAATGATTTTGTTGGATTCCATAACAAGACTGGCCAGAGCCTATAACTTGACCATTGCACCGAGTGGAAGAACGCTCTCTGGAGGTATTGATCCAGCAGCACTTTATATGCCAAAGAGATTTTTTGGTGCAGCGAGAAATTTGAGAGAGAGGGGAAGTCTTACGATTCTTGCCACAGCCCTAGTTGATACAGGAAGTCGAATGGACGATGTAGTCTATGAGGAATTTAAGGGCACAGGAAATATGGAATTGGTGCTTGATCGAAAGATTTCTGAAAAGCGAATTTTCCCAGCGATTGATATTTATAAGAGTGGAACAAGAAGAGATGATTTGCTTTTGACAGCGAGAGAGCGCAGTTGTGTGGAGGTTCTTCGGAAAGAACTCAATACTGCAAAGCCAGAAGAAGTGACCGAAAGTATTATCGAATTGTTCTCTGCAACAAGGACGAATGCAGAGTTTATAGATAAGATGCTTGCGAAGTATTCCCTATAATGCTAAAATGACAACAGGTTGCGTTCATAAAATGAAGGGAGAGAAAGTATCGTGGCAGCGAATAAAGAAGTTCTAGATGCCGTATTGAGGGCACAGGAAGATAAAAATTATTTTGATGCACTCGTAGAATCGAACAGAAAATTTGTGACAACTTGTACAAGCAAGGCACTTGGAAGAAGCGCAAGTGAGAAAGATGTACAGGAGGCCTTAAAGATTTTTAAGGCAACGATTTATGAGTATGATGGTTCACAGGGGGAGTTTAGGGCATTTGCAGAGAAGCGAATTGCACAAAAGATGAGAGTGAACCCAAGCACAGTATCGCAGGCGGAGAAAAAGCCAGTAGTTCATCCTTCATCTCAGCTAAATGCAGAGGAAGATGCAAGGGTTCAGGCAAGAATGCAGGAACAAGGGCCAGCAAAGCGTATGGGAACACCGAGCATAAAAGATGAGATTGAACGGTTACAAGAGGCGATTTCTCGATATGATTTTACACTGTTTGAGTTGGCGGATAACACGCCAGAGCAGGGCAAGGAGAGAACGATTTGTGCCGATGCCATTGTACTTTTGGCAGAGGATAAGGAATTATTTGCTCAAATGCGTACAGATAAGGAACTTCCCATTGCCGATATTCGAGAGGAAGTGGCTGGACCAAAGAAGGTCTTTGAGGAAAATCGAGAATATATTATTGCCGTGGCAGAGATTATGCACGGGGATTATCCAAGACTTAGAGAGTACTTTGACTATATCAGAAAGGCGTTGAGGGCATAAGAGATGAAGGCAGTAGTATTAGAGATAAGGGGCGCACATGCGGCCGTTCTTCAAGAAGATGGTGTCATTGTCAAGGTGGAAAAGGGAAGTTTGCGTATTGGAGATACCGTCAATGTTGCAGAAACTGTAGAAAAAGAAACAACTCCTAGCAAGGGATTTGGATTTGGAAAATTGATTATTGCGGCAGTTGTTATTTTTGTTGCCGTAATTGTTGGTGTCAATATAAAAAATACAAAGTTTGCCAGTTCCTATGTTTCTTTGGATATTAATCCATCTATTGAGTATGGCATTAATACAAATAATCGCATTGTGACTATTAAAGCTTTGAACAGTGATGCAGAAAAAATTGTCAATAGCTTAAATGACAAGGGAGTAAAGAAGGTTACTTTCTATGATGCAATGAAGATGACGGAGGAGTTACTTCGTCAAAATCAATTTATTACAGGTGACACCAACTATATTCTTGTAGATGTGGCATCAAATAATAAAAACCGTGCAGGCTTTTTGGAAAATGCTGCACAGGAGGCATTTAAGAGTGTCAATACAACACTTCCAATGGGACAGGGAAGTTCTTTGGTGATTCGCAGGTCTTCCATTGCCGATTGGAAGAAGGCAAAAAGCTATGATATTTCTTCGGGATATTATGCAGAAATCAAGGAAATTGTGAGAGCGAAGGGAAATGCGTCGAGCAAAGTGGGGAAAAATGATATTGCCCAGTACAAGGGAATGAGTGTGCAGGAGCTGATTCAGGCAGAAAAGAATCCATCTCAGGCAGTGGAGACCACAGCTCCAGAGAGCACTTCGGCCAATACTTCAGCGGCTCAGACAAGTAGTGATATAGAGTCAAATAATACTAATACAACGACAGCAACACAAAGAAGTAACCAAAATAATGTCCAGAGTAATATAGCAACGGCACCAGCAAGAAATAATAGTTCTTCAAGGCAGCAGACAACTACAGCAGCACAAAGTAGAGCACAGCAACCAAGTGAAAGCTCCAGCACAAAGCAAAGTAGTGCAAGACAGACAAGTACTGCACAGCCAGAAAGCAGCAGTAAGGCAAGTAGCAGTACAAAGGCAAGTAGTAAGGCAGCACAAAGTCATGAGGCCATTCAGGGCACAACGGCAGCACCAACCCATGCCCAGACCCATGAGCAGACAACCCATGCTCAGACTCATGAGCAGACAGTCCGTGAGACTGCTCCAACAGAAACAAGGGAGAAAGAGCAAACAAGGGCAAGGAAAACTGAGCCAGCACAGGTTGCACCAGGATCTGGAGATGATGATGACAATGGAAAGACAAAGACAAATTTGGAGTCAGATGATGCAGAAAATGGTCCAGGAGCAAATAACTAGAAAATACTTGCAAAGTTTTGATGAGTATGATATACTGTACAAGCTGTTCAGAGACTTACTAAGGTAAAGAGCGGTAAAAATTCGCTGGAATAATAGATTTTTTTGTGAATGAGGTGAGATGATGAGAGAAGGAATACATCCAGAGTATTACCAGGCAACAGTTACATGTAACTGTGGTAACACATTTGTGACAGGTTCAACGAAGAAGGATATCCACGTAGAGGTTTGTTCAAAGTGCCATTCATTCTACACAGGACAGCAGAAGGCAGCTTCCGCACGTGGACGAATTGAGAAGTTCAATCGTAAGTATGGAGTAAAAGCAGAATAAGTTGAAAAACTTTAGAAGGTTGGGCAGTTGCTCAACCTTTTTTGCTATACAGATGGAGAAGAGAAAATGAAATATTCAGGAATTGGTGGTCAGGCAGTGATTGAGGGCATTATGATGAGAAATGGGAAAAAATATGCCACAGCTGTCCGAAAACCAGATGGAGATATTGCCGTACAGGTCGATACTTATGAAAGTGTTTCAGGTAAGTGCCCAGTATTTCGCTGGCCATTTATTCGCGGTATCTTTGCTTTTGTCGATTCAATGATATTGGGAATGAAGACATTGGCCTTTTCAGCAAGTTTCTTTGAAGATGATGAAGACAGTAAGCCGTCAAAGGTCGAAGAATTTTTGGATCGAGTGTTTGGAGAGAAGGCGGAGAGTGCCATTATGACACTTTCTATTCTTTTTTCTGTGGTGGCGGCCGTGGCCATTTTTATGGTTTTGCCACTGCTATTGAGCAATATTGTCAAGAAATTTACAGAAAATTATTATGTCATTGCATTGTTTGAGGGAGTGTTGAGAGTGGTCATCTTTGTCAGCTACATTAAAATCATTTCTCGGATGGAAGATATTCAGCGGACATTTATGTATCACGGTGCGGAGCACAAGTGCATCAATTGTGTGGAGCATGGAATGGACTTGACAGTGGAAAATGTAATGAAGAGCTCAAAGGAGCACAAAAGATGTGGAACAAGCTTTCTAATTATTGTGATGATCATTAGCATTTTATTTTTTATGGTCATCCGTGTGGACAACATTCCATTGAGGATTTTGAGCCGAATTGTCTTAATTCCTGTCATTGCTGGCATAAGTTTTGAGTTTTTAAGTCTTGCAGGTCGAAGTGACAGTGCACTTGTGAATATTTTGAGTAAGCCAGGACTTTGGATGCAGGGCTTGACCACGGCAGAGCCAACACCTGATATGGTTGAAGTGGCGATTCGTGCGGTGGATGAAGTGTTTGATTGGAAGAAATACCTGAGAGAAAATTTTGATCGGAGTGGGGCAAATGCATAATTTGCGAGAGGTCTATACAGAGGGAAAAAATAGATTACAAAAGGCAGGAGTACAGTCCTATGAATTTGATGCAAGGCAACTTCTCTTTTTTGTTTTTTCCATTGATGCCAATCAATATTTGCTCAATCAGAGTATGCCCTTGAGTGAGGAAGAGGAAAAAAAAGTAAATTCCTATTTTGAGGCGATTCAAAAGCGATCAGAAAAGATTCCATTGCAATATATCACAGGAGAGCAAAATTTTTGTGGACTTGATTTTTATGTCAATGAAAATGTATTGATTCCTAGATTGGATACAGAAGTATTGGTTGAAAAAATTTTGGAATATGAAGAGCCAGGGCAGAGGGTAATGGATATGTGTACAGGTTCGGGTTGCATTGCCATTACATTGCAAAAACTTGGGGGATTTCAAGTGATGGCTGTGGATATTTCTGAGGAGGCATTGACATTGGCAAGAAAAAATGCACAGAGAAATCAGGCACAAGTCACATTTTTTCAGTCAAATATGTTTGAGCAACTCTCCAATACTTCTAAGGTGGATGTGATTGTGAGCAATCCACCTTACATTGAGAGCAAAGTGGTCGATGAATTAGACGACGAGGTAAAAAAATATGAGCCAAGGCTCGCACTGGATGGAATGGAAGATGGACTTCACTTTTATCGCATCCTGGCGAGAGAAGGCAAAAGATTTTTAAATGAGGGTGGAAGGCTATATGTAGAGATTGGTTTTGACCAAGCTGAGGCGGTAAAGGAAATTTTTGGGGCACAGGGATTTTTGGATATCCAAGTTTACAAAGACCTTGCAGGACTTGACCGTGTTGTGGCGATGCACCAATAGAAGAAAGGATACGAGATGTTTGATAACTTAGAGGATATTTTAATACATTACGAAGAAGTTATGATGGAGCTTGGTAGCCCAGATGTGGCGAATGACCAAACAAAATTTAGAAAATTAATGAAAGAGCAATCGGATTTATTGCCACTGGTAGAGGCCTATAAGGCCTATAAGGAGGCAAAGCAAAGTCAGGAAGATGCTCTTTCTATGCTGGATACCGAGAGCGATGAAGAAATTCGTGAGATGGCAAAGGAAGAACTTGCCGAGGGAAAGAAAAAAGAGGCAGAGCTTGAACAAGAATTAAAGATTTTGTTATTACCAAAGGATCCAAATGATGACAAGAATATTATGTTGGAGATTCGTGCAGGTGCAGGTGGAGATGAAGCGGCTCTTTTTGCAGCTGAACTCTATCGCATGTATGTGCACTATGCAGAGAGTCAGAATTGGAAAGTAGAAATGATCAATGTCAATGAAAATGGTATCGGTGGATTTAAGGAAGTTGTGGCCATGGTTACAGGTAAAGGAGCCTATTCAAAGATGAAGTATGAGTCGGGCGTACACCGTGTACAGCGTGTGCCAGAGACAGAGTCTGGCGGAAGAATTCATACCTCCACGGCATCCGTTGCCGTTATGCCAGAGGCGGAGGAAGTGGATGTACAGATTGATATGAATGATATCCGCATTGATGTTATGCGTGCTTCAGGAAATGGTGGACAGTGTGTCAACACGACAGATTCTGCAGTGCGACTGACACATTATCCAACAGGAATTGTCATCTATTCTCAGACAGAAAAGAGTCAGCTCCAAAATAAGGAAAAGGCATTTGCACTTCTTCGCTCAAAGTTATATGAGATTGAGCTTGAGAAAAAGCAAAGTGCAGAGTCTGCTGAGCGAAAGAGTCAGATTGGTACAGGAGACCGCTCAGAAAAGATTCGAACTTATAATTTCCCACAAGGACGTGTGACGGATCATCGAATTAATTTGACTTTATATAAACTTGACAAGATTATGAATGGAGATATTCAAGAGATTATCGACGCATGTATTGCTGCAGATCAGGCGGCAAAGCTGGCTAAGCTCAATGAACAATAGGCAATGATGTCGCAGGATTGCAATTTATTTTTCTTGGGCGTATAATATTTCGTAGTCAAAGGAAAGGAATCATCATCAAATGGAGAAGAAAGATTTAGATTGGGGAAATTTGGGATTTGGTTATATGACAACAGACAAGCGCTATGTTTCTAATTTTAAGGATGGTGCTTGGGACAATGGATCGCTGACAGAGGATGCCAACATTGTGCTCAATGAGTGTGCAGGTATCCTGCAGTATTGCCAGGAATGTTTTGAGGGCTTAAAGGCCTATACCACAAAGGATGGTCATATTGTGACCTTTCGCCCAGACTTAAATGCACAGAGAATGATGGATACGGCAGTGCGCTTAGAGATGCCCGCATTTCCAAAGGAGAGATTTTTAGATGCCATTGACCAGGTGGTCAAGGCCAATGCAGCGTGGGTGCCACCTTTTGGCAGTGGTGCAACATTGTATTTGCGTCCATATATGTTTGCTTCATCACCAGTAATCGGAGTGAAGCCAGCACAGGAATATCAATTTAGAGTATTTGCTACACCAGTGGGACCTTACTTTAAGGGTGGTGCAAAGCCAATTACTCTTTGTGTGAGCGATTTTGATCGAGCAGCACCACATGGAACAGGCAACATTAAGGCGGGATTAAACTATGCAATGAGCTTACATCCATTGATGGAGGCACATCGCAATGGCTTTGATGAGAATTTATATCTTGATTCAGCGACAAGGACATTTGTCGAGGAAACGGGTGGTGCCAACTTTATCTTTATCACGAAGGACAATGAGTTTGTCACACCACTTTCTGATTCCATTTTGCCATCCATCACCAGAAGATCATTGATGTATGTGGCTGAGCACTACCTTGGCTTGAAGGTGACACAGAGAAAGGTAAGATTTGATGAGGTCGCTGACTTTGCAGAGGCTGGTCTTTGTGGAACAGCAGCTGTGATTTCTCCAATTGGAAAGATTGTCGATCATGGCAAGGAGATCCTGATTCCAAGCGGTATGGAGCAGATGGGACCAACAACAAAGAAATTATATGATACATTGACTGGTATCCAGATGGGTGAAATCGAAGCACCAGAAGGATGGATTCGAAAGATTCTGTAGTTGATGATTGATATGGAGGGCATGGTAAGATTACCATGTCCTTTTTGTGTGAGAAAGCACAGAATGTTCTCAAGGTAGAAAAGTTACATTTTATGCTATTTAGTTACTTGCAATTGCTTATCATACAATTTAGACTGCATTTCGTACTAATTTTACCGTCATTCGTGCTTTTTATTAGAGTTAAATAGAAACTGTGCTATACTTAGCACAGTCAGAGAACAACGAATTCTACTGATGTAGGAATAACCAATAAATGAGTGATACGGGGAGGAATGTTAGAGTGATTTGCAATGGAGGGTTAGAGCTCCAGAGCAGAAAAAGAGTGATTAGGAAGCGTTAAAGTGATGTAGGAGAAGTTAGGGTGATGATTTTGTGATGAAGGGTTAGAGCTTCAGAGCAAAAGTAAGAGTGATTTAGGAAGCGTTAAAGTGGTATAGGAGAAGTTAGAGTGATGATTTTGTGATGGAGGGTTAGAGCTCCAAAACAAAAGTAAGAGTGGTTTAGGAAATGTTAAGTGATATAGGAGAATGTGGTATAGGGATGATAAGAGCTGTTTGCTAAAAGGTAAACAGCTCTTATTATTTTTGTAAAAAAATATTTCTCTTTACAGAATTACTTTAGTATGTTAGCATAAAAAAGCTAAAGAAGGTGTAAATGGAGGAAGAAGTGATGAAAAAGAGATATTATTTATTAGCTGTAGGAGTTTTGCTTGTGTCCGTGTTGACAGGTTGTGGTGCAAAGGACAAGACAGAGGCCAAGGGCACACAGGCCACAGGTGAGGTATTGACTGTTGGATTTGACCAAAATTTTCCACCAATGGGATTTAAGGGGGATGATGGAAAGTATACTGGATTTGATTTAGAGCTTGCCGCAGAGACAGCAAAGCGATTAAATATGCAGGTGAAATATCAGCCAATTGAGTGGGATGCGAAGGATATGGAATTGAATAGTGGAACCATTTCTTGCATCTGGAATGGCTTTACAATGACGGGCAGAGAAAATAACTATACTTGGTCAATGCCATATATGAAAAACAAACAGGTGTATGTCGTCAAGGCTGACAGTGGCATCAATAGTGCTGCGGATTTAAATGGAAAAATTGTTGAAGTGCAGGCCGATTCCTCAGCAGAGGCTGCACTCAAGGAACAGCCAGATACGGTGGCAAAGTTCTCAAAGTTTCAGACAACACCAGATTATAACACAGGATTTCAAGATTTAGAGATGGGATCAGTAGATGCCGTGGCTATGGATACAGTGGTGGCTAGCTATCAGCTCAAAAAGCGTAGTGACAATCAATTTAAAATTTTGGATGACACAATTTCTAGCGAGGAATATGGCATTGGCTTTAAAAAGGGAAATGAAGAATTAAAGAACAAAGTTGATGGTGCACTCAAGGAAATGGCAGCGGATGGAACAATGAAGAAAATTTCTGAGAAGTGGTTTGGCGAAGATGTCACCATTGTGGGCAAGTAGGACGAGATGATGATTAAAGCAATGTTAGAACAATTGGTCAGTGGTATGGGGGTGAGCATACAAATTTTTGTAATTACTCTCGTGTTGTCCCTTCCACTTGGGCTGTTGATTGCACTGGGAAGAATGAGTAAGAATGTGATTCTCTCTTCCATTGTAAAAATTTATATTTCAATTATGCGAGGAACGCCATTGATGTTACAATTGATGGTAGTCTATTTTGGACCTTACTATCTGTTTGGAATTAAAGTCAGCAATGGCTATCGAATTTGGGCGGCACTGATTGGATTTACTGTCAATTATGCTGCGTATTTTGCAGAGATTTATCGAAGTGGTATTCAAGCTATGCCATCAGGGCAATATGAGGCGGCAAAGTTATTGGGCTATTCAAAGAGCCAAACCTTTTTTGTCATTATTCTTCCACAGGTCATTAAAAAGATCCTGCCATCGGTGACCAATGAGGTCATCACCTTGGTAAAGGACACTTCTCTTGCCTTTACCATTAGTGTGGCCGAAATGTTTACAGCGGCAAAGGCAATGGCAAGTGCTCAGGCCAGTATGATGCCATTTGTGGCAGCAGCAATCTTTTATTATGTCTTTAATTTTATTGTGGCTTGGTTGATGGAATTTGTAGAGAAGAAATTGGAATACTATAAGTAATGGAGGGGACGATGAATATATTGGATATGAATAATGTCAAGAAGTCCTTTGACGGTCTTGGCGTACTCAAGGATATCTCCTTGCATGTGGCTGAGGGAGAGATTGTCTCCATTATTGGACCATCGGGTTCAGGAAAGTCGACATTACTTCGCTGTGCCACATTGTTGGAGACTATGGATGATGGCACACTCACCTACCAAGGAGAGGATATTGCCACAAGTAAGGCAGGAAAAAGTGTATATGTTTCCAAATCAAAAATGCAAGAAATTCGTTCTTGTTTTGGCTTGGTATTTCAAAACTTTAATCTCTTTCCTCATTTTACTGTGTTAAAGAATATTATGGATGCACCGATTCGAGTACAAAAAAGAGAGAAAAAGCAAGTGGAGAAAGAAGCAAGAGAACTTCTTAAAAAAATGGGACTTGTGGAGAAGGCAGATGCCTATCCCTATCAGCTTTCGGGCGGGCAATGCCAGAGAGTGGCTATTGCCAGAGCATTGGCTCTCAATCCAAAGATTTTATTTTTTGATGAGCCGACATCTGCACTTGATCCAGAGCTCACAAAGGAAGTACTCAAAGTAATTAAATCACTTTCCGATTTACATATTGCTATGGTGATTGTCACCCATGAGATGAGCTTTGCAAGAGAGGTTTCTGACCGAGTAATTTTTATGGCAGATGGATGGATTGTAGAAGAGGGAACACCAGACAAAGTATTTGCTTCAAACAATGAAAGAACAAAAAATTTCCTTGGTCAATATGGAAATTAGTAGAGTCTCGGATGGCCTTGCTGTCCGAGACTTTTTGGAGGGAAAAATGAAAGTTTATTTTATTCAACATAGCAGTTTTTTGGTAGAATTTGAGGAGTTTCACCTTTTGTTTGATTACTATGGTGGAAAGCTTCCCAAGGTCATTGGTCAAAAGCCACTCTTTGTTTTTGTAAGCCATGTGCATGCAGATCACTATAATCCTGTGATTTTTCAGCTTGATGGCAAAGAGACGACCTATATTTTATCCAATGATATTCCTGTAGAGCCAAAACAAAATATTCATCTTTTGGGGAAAAATCAAAGGGCAAGTTATACAACACCAGCAGGAAAAATGGAGGTAGTTACCTATCCTTCCACGGATGAGGGCGTTGCTTTTATCATTGATGTGGCGGGCGTTAGGCTCTATTTTGCTGGGGATTTAAATTATTGGTATTGGGAAGGAGAGCCAAAGGAGTGGAATTTGGGGCAAGAACGGGACTATAGGGCAGCACTTGAACAGATTCATTCCCAAGTTGAAAGGGATAAAAAAGGAGTGGATATTGCCTTTGTTGTACTGGACAATCGCCAAGGTAGGCATTACAATTTAGGTATGGATGCTTTTATTGAGAAAGTAGGTGCAAAGTATATTTTTCCAATGCACCTCAATGGGAGTTTTTCATTAATTGATCGATATATTGATGGTGAGAAAGACAAGAAAAAGAGCATTGTGAGATTAGAAAAAGAAAATCAATGTGTGGAGGTTAGCATATGATGATATTGAGAGGGGCTAGAATTATTGACCCATCTAGTCGAATCAATCAGGTGGGCGATATTCTGGTCAGTGAGGGAAAGATTATTAAGGTCGGAGAGGATTTGTTACTTGATGCACCACTGATTGCCCGTGCTAAGGGAGAAAAGTTAGAGACCATTGATTGCACTGGACTGGTGGCAGCACCAGGATTTGTTGACACCCATGTTCACTTTAGAGATCCAGGGCTTACCTATAAGGAGGATATTCAATCGGGAGCACTGGCGGGGGCAGCAGGGGGATTTACTACAGTGATTATGATGGCCAATACAAAACCTGTGGTAGATAGTGAAGAGAGTGTGCTCTATGCCCAAAAAGAGGGAAGAAAAGCTCCAATTCGTGTCAAAACCTGCGCGACAATCACAAAGGGAATGATTGGCAAGGAATTGGTGGATATGAAGTTATTAAAGGATGCGGGAGCAGTTGGATTTACAGATGATGGTCTTCCGATTATGGGAGAGGATTTAGTGAAAGAAGCTATGCATAATGGCAGGGTATTAAAGATGCCATTGTCTTTTCATGAAGAAGACCATGCCTATATTAGAGAGCCTGGAGTCAATGCAGGAGAAGTGGCAAAGAAGATGGGACTTACAGGGGCAGATCGCTTGGCTGAGTCAAGTATGGTGGAGAGAGATTGTAAGTTGGCCAAAGATACGGGGGCGGCCATTGTTATTCAGCACATCAGTGCCAAGGAAAGTGTAGAATTTGTGAGGAAGGCAAAAAAGTCAGGGGCAAGGGTCTATGCTGAGGCGACACCACATCATTTTTCACTTACCGAAGAGGCAGTTCTTCAATATAAAACATTGGCAAAAATGAATCCACCGCTTCGAGAAGAAGCTGATCGCTTGGCCATTATTGAGGGGTTACAAGATGGCACCATTGATGTGATTGCCACTGACCATGCACCCCACTCTAAGGAAGAAAAAGATAGAGAGTTTGTCAAAGCACCGAGTGGAATTATTGGACTTGAGACAGCACTAAGTCTTGGAATTATGAATTTGGTTGAACCAGGGTATTTGAGTTTATCTCAATTGGTGGCGAGAATGTCCACAGAGCCAGCAAAGATCTATGATTTGGATGCAGGGACGCTAAAGGAAGATGCACCAGCAGACATTGTGCTCTTTGACCCAAAGAAGGAATGGACTTATGACAGAAGCTACAGTAAGTCAAGTAATTCCCCTTGGCTTCATCAGAAATTGAGGGGAAAAGTAGTGATGACCATCTGTGGTGGAAGAATTGTATATCGTGAAGAATAAGAAGGGGGAGCTTTTGCTCCCCTAGATTTTTTATATTTTTTTGCACAACGAGAAAAGACAGCCGCTCGGCTGCCTTTTCCCTGTTAGAGTGATATAGGAGTGCATAATGCACGTATGTAGTGAAAGATCAACGCAAGAAACTCTCAACTACAAGGAGCATTCTATCATAATAAAATGGAGTTGGCAAGAGGTTTTTACAAAAAATAAAAATAATTTACGAATTTTAAACATTGTTACATAAAAAAATTAAAAAGTAGTTGACAAAAGAATGGACTTCTGTTATAGTACAAATATAACAAGTAGATAAACGGAGGTGAGTGAATGAACATTAGTAAGTTTACACAGAAATCTGTACAAGCTGTGCAGGGGACTGAGAAGTTGGCGTATAGCTATGGAAACCAACAGATCGAAGAAGAACATCTTCTGCTGGCATTGTTGCAGGTGGATGACTCTTTGATTTTAAATTTAATTGAAAAAATGGGCATTAACAAGGAGATGTTTGTCAATGAGGTAACTTCTTTGGTAGAGAAATTGCCAAAGGTCAGTGGATCATCTTCTTCGGTATACATGAGCAATGATTTAAATAAAGTACTGATCAGTGCTGAGGATGAGGCAAAGGCGATGGGAGACGAGTATGTCTCAGTGGAGCATTTATTTTTGACGATGCTTCGCTATCCTAGTCAGAGCATTAAGAATTTATTTAGGATGTATGGCATTACAAGGGACAGCTTTTTAAAGGTTCTTTCTCAAGTGAGAGGAAATCAAAAGGTAACTTCAGATAATCCAGAGGCAACCTATGATACATTGACAAAGTATGGCAGTGATCTTGTAGAAAGAGCAAGAGATCAAAAGCTTGATCCTGTCATTGGTCGAGATGCAGAGATTCGAAATGTCGTTCGGATTTTGAGCCGTAAGACAAAGAATAATCCTGTACTCATTGGTGAGCCTGGTGTTGGTAAGACAGCTGTAGTAGAGGGCTTGGCACAGCGAATTGTTCGAGGTGATGTGCCAGAGGGATTAAAGGATAAGAAGCTCTTTGCCCTTGACATGGGAGCTTTAGTTGCTGGTGCAAAGTATCGAGGCGAATTTGAAGAGCGATTAAAGGCCGTTCTTGATGAGGTAAAGAAATCTCAAGGAGAGATCATTCTCTTTATTGATGAGCTCCATACGATTGTTGGAGCAGGAAATTCTGAGGGCAGTATGGATGCAGGAAATATGCTAAAGCCAATGCTTGCTCGAGGTGAGTTGCACTGCATTGGTGCGACAACTCTTGATGAGTATAGAAAGTATATTGAAAAGGATCCAGCACTGGAGAGAAGATTTCAACCTGTACTGGTAGAACAGCCAACAGTTGAGGACACCATCTCTATTCTTCGTGGATTGAAGGAAAGATATGAGACTTACCATGGAGTAAAAATTACGGATGCAGCCTTAGTTAGTGCAGCTGTACTTTCTGACCGCTACATTACGGATAGATTTCTTCCAGATAAGGCCATCGATTTAGTTGATGAGGCCTGTGCACTCATTAAGACGGAGATGGATTCTATGCCATCAGAACTTGATGAGCTGAGAAGAAAAACCATGCAAATGGAAATTGAAGAGGCAGCACTAAAGAAAGAGACCGACAGCCTTTCAAAGGAAAGACTTGTTGACCTTCAAAAGGAACTTGCGGAATTGCACGATGAATATGCACAGCAAAAGAGCAAGTGGGAGTCAGAGAAAAAGAGTGTCGAGGGGTTGGCTTCTCTTCGAGAGGAGATTGAGAATGTCAATCGAGAAATTCAGGATGCACAGAGGCGATATGACCTCAACAAGGCCGCAGAGCTTCAGTATGGGAAACTTCCAGAGTTACAAAAGAAGTTAGCTCAGGAAGAGGAGAGAGTAAAGAAAGAGGATTTGAGTCTTGTTCATGAGGCAGTGACAGAGGAAGAGATTGCAAGAATTATTTCACGCTGGACCAATATCCCAGTGGCAAAACTAAATGAGTCTGAAAAGCAAAAGACTCTGCATCTTGATAAGATATTGCATGAGCGAGTGATTGGTCAGGATGAGGGTGTCACAAAAGTTTGTGAGGCCATTCAAAGGTCAAAGGCTGGCATCAAGGATCCAAATAAGCCAATTGGTTCCTTCCTATTCCTCGGACCAACTGGTGTTGGTAAGACAGAACTTGCAAAGAGTTTGGCAGAGGCTTTATTTGATGATGAAAGCAATATGGTTCGACTCGATATGAGCGAATATATGGAGAAATTCTCCGTGAGTCGTCTTATCGGTGCACCTCCAGGATATGTTGGATATGATGAAGGTGGTCAACTTACTGAGGCTGTGAGAAGAAAACCATATTCGGTTGTGCTCTTTGATGAGATAGAAAAGGCACATCCAGATGTGTTCAATGTATTGTTGCAGGTGCTTGATGATGGACGAATCACCGATTCCCTTGGAAAGACAGTAGATTTTAAAAATACCATTATCATTATGACTTCCAACATTGGTTCTCCATATTTGCTAGAGGGCATTGGAGAAGACGGAAAAATCACCAAGAGTGCACAGGATGCCGTAATGGGCGATTTGAGAGCTCATTTTAGACCTGAATTCCTAAATCGTTTAGATGAGATTATTCTGTTTAAACCATTGACCAAGGCCAATATTGGTGGAATTATTGATTTGCTGGTTGAAGATGTCAATAAGCGATTGGAAGATAAGGAGATTAGCATTTCATTGACTGATGCAGCAAAGCAGTTTGTTGTTGATCATGGTTATGACCCAGTCTATGGTGCCAGACCACTCAAGCGCTACTTGCAAAAGCATGTGGAGACGATGGCTGCAAAGATTATCCTTGGAGACCAGGAACTGCAAAGGCATGATGTCATTGTGATTGATGTCAATGCGGACGGCACAGATTTGATAGCTAAAGTACAAAAAGCATAAATATAGATGAATAAAAGTCAAAAAGCGAAATTTTTCCCAGTGGGAGAGATTTCGCTTTTGTGCTATAATAAGTATCCGAAATAAGAGGAAAGGATAGAAATGGTGAATGAGTAGTCATTTAATTCATCTATGGACTTGGTTGTGGGACCATTTGTTTTTTATTAATGTGTTGCTGTCCATTTTCATTATATTTTTTCAAAGAAGAGACCCAAAGGCGGTGTGGACCTGGCTTTTAGCACTCAATTTTATTCCTATCTTTGGGATCTTTTTTTACTTATTGCTTGGGCAAGATTATCAAAAGTCAAAGATGTTTCGCATTAAGGGAGTGGAGGATGCTCAAAAGTATGAGGCAAAGCGTCAAAAAAATCTTCTTAGGCAGAATGTACAACTAGTCAAAGATGTGTATGCCAGAGATTATGAGAAACTGATTTACTATAATCTCAATGCGGGCAATTCTATTTTGACATTGAAAAACCAAGTCAAAATTTTCAAAGATGGAAATGAAAAATTTAATGATTTGATTGGAGAACTAGAAAACGCAAAGCGATATATTCACATCCAATACTATATTATCAAGGACGACTATCTGTTTGATCGCATTTCTAAAGTGTTGATAAAAAAGGCCAATGAGGGCGTAAAAGTTAGAGTGCTCTGCGATGGTATGGGGGGAAGATTTATGCCAAGAGCGAAGTGGAATACACTCAAAGCAGCAGGAGTTAAGATTGGCATTTTCTTTCCACCAACACTTGGTCGCATTAATCTGCGTGTCAATTACAGAAATCACAGAAAGTTAGTTGTCATTGATGGTGCAGTGGGCTATGTTGGTGGATTTAATATAGGAAAAGAATATGTTGATGGAGACCCTAAATTTGGGCATTGGAGGGATACCCATTTAAAGATTCGGGGAGAGAGTGTATTTTCACTCGAAGTTCGCTTTGCACTAGATTGGCATTTTACAACAAAAGAAAGTCTCTTTGAATCAGAGTACTTTGAATATAAACCCCTTGAGCAAAAGTCAGGGGATTTTGCAGGAATTCAGATTGTTACCAGTGGACCTGATTCAAAGACAAAGTTAATTCGAGATAATTATATTGAGTTGTTTCGAATGGCGAGGCATCATATTTATATTCATACGCCCTACTTTGTGCCAGATGATGCAGTGATGAGTGCGTTGTGCTTTGCAGCAAGAAGTGGTGTCGATGTTCGGTTGATGATCCCAAGCTTCCCCGATCATCCCTTTGTGTATTGGGCGAGCACCAGTTGGGCGGCAAGCTTACTTCTTGCAGGTGGAAGAGTCTACACTTATCAGAAGGGATTTTTGCATGCCAAGTCAGTTATGGTTGACGGCCGGTGTGCGAGCGTAGGTACAGCAAATATGGACATTCGAAGTTTTGAACTAAACTTTGAAGTCAATGCGACCATTTACCACGAGGCGACGGTGGAAGTTTTAGAGAAAAATTTCTTGGCAGATATTCAAGATTGCAGGGAAATGACGTGCACAGATTATGAAAATCGAGGCATTGTTCGAGGTATTGTGCAGCGTGTAAAAGAACAGGTGAGTCGGCTACTCAGCCCGCTCTTATAAGGAGGAAAAATGTTAAATACAGTAGGAACATTAGTTATGGTCGCCATATTTTTAGTTTTAAGTATTCCAAAAATGCACAGACTAGAAAGATTGAAAAAGACAGACCCATTGATTGCATCTGAAGAGGCACAGGAGGCGGTAGTAGGTATCTTTCAGCGTGTACTCAAGTGGATTGGCGTTACCGTAGAAGTACATGGCGTGGAAAATATTCCCGAAGATGAGGCAGTGCTTTTTGTGAGTAATCACAGAAGCTATTTTGATATTTTAGTTGCTTATGTCTATACACCAAAAATATTGGGCTTTATTGCCAAGTCAGAGATCGAAAGAATTCCTCTTCTTTCCAACTGGATGCATCTGGTGAATTGTCTATTTTTGGATAGAAAGGATATGAAAAAGGGCTTGCAGACGATTCTTGCTGGAATTGATTCCGTTCGTCATGGCGTATCGATTTGGATTTGCCCAGAGGGAACGCGAAATAAAAACCCAGATCCAAATAATGTGGCAGAATTTAAGGAGGGTTCCTTAAAGATTGCAGAAAAGAGTGGAGCAAAGATTGTTCCTGTCTCCATATCAGGAACCGCAGGGATTCTTGAAAAGCAATATCCGAGGATGAAAAAAGGACATGTTATTATTGAATTTGGCGTTCCAATTGATATTCAAAAGGTGGCACCAGAAGAAAAGAAGCGTCTTGGTGCAATGGCTAGAGCACAGATTATACAGATGCAGGAGAGAAACAACAAATAGCAGGGGGTTAACAAGTGGAACTACAAATGGTGGAAACTTTACCAGATAAAGATAAGGAGGGATTGGAGGTTGTCTATCAAGGTATTGAAGGGGCGTACTCCCAGATTGCAGCACTGACCTATTTTGGGGAAAAGGCTCATTACAATCATGTGGTGCGATTTAGCGATGCAATGAGGGCAGTGGAAGAAAGAAAGGCAGAATATGGTGTCATTCCGATTGAAAATTCTTCTGCTGGTGCAGTGGTTGATACCTATGATTTACTCTTTACACATAACGTGACCATTGTCGGGGAGGTCTATATTCCAATTCATCATGCTCTCCTTGGCGTCAAAGGGGCAAGACTTGAAGACATTGATGTTGTCTATTCCCATCCACAGGGGTTGATGCAGTGTAGCAAGTTTTTACAACAGAGGAATTGGAGTCAAATTAGTCTACTGAATACAGCAGTTTCTGCCAATAAAGTTAAGGAAGATGGAAAAAAGAATCAAGCAGCAATCGCAAGTTCATTGGCAGCAAAATGTTATGGGCTTGATATTTTAAAAGAAAAGATTAATAATAACCCAGAGAATACGACTCGCTTTGTGGTCGTTGCTCATGAACGCATTTACACGAGGGAAGCAAAAAAAATTAGTGTTATGTTTTCCTTGCCACATCGAGCGGGTACACTTTACAATATTTTAAGAAATTTCCACGACAATAACCTCAACCTTCTAAAGATTGAGTCAAGACCTATTCCAGAGAAAAAATGGGAGTATCGTTTTTTTATTGATATTGAGGGAAATTTGCAGGACAAGCATGTGATTTTGGCACTTCGTTCTGTTGCCAAGGAGACAGAGGATTTAAGAATTTTGGGAAATTACTAGGGGGAAAAGATGGACATTCGCGATTTAATATTGTATCGAAATTTTGCATATGAAGAGTTGCTGTTTGGCATGTGCGATATGCTCGAAAAGGGAAAAAGAGACCATATGGCTAAGTATGCGGGAGATCTTGTGGAGATCGCTGGGCGATATGGGCTGGAGGGAAATCTTTGGCATGCCTTTTTGGCACTTTGTTTGGCGAACAATGAAAATCCTTATTCTACAGCTTGTGAGATTGTGGGAGAGGTCGAGGGAAGTATCAATGAATTAGCTCTTCACGACTTTACGATTTTTAAGCAACTTTTTGACTATGATTTGACTGAGCTTGGGGATAAGGTATTTTGTGAGCTAGCAAAGTACAAAGGAACAAATAGAGAATCAAAGTTAATTAATCAGAGAATAAGAAAGAGACTTTTAGAACTTTCCATTTCTTTAGAAAATACAAAGTCTGTCATTGAATTTAAGGACACAGTGACTGAGTTTTATAGGGAATTTGGTGTGGGAAAATATGGACTCAATAAGGCATTTTCCCTCAAAGAAGGAAGAGACAATGAGGCGATTATTGAGCCAATCACAAGAGTTGAACACATCTATCTGGATGATATTGTGGGCTATGAGTTGCAAAAACAAAAACTTGTGGAGAACACAGAGGCATTTTTAAATGGTATTCCTGCCAACAATGTACTTTTATATGGAGATGCAGGAACAGGAAAGTCTTCCAGCGTAAAGGCGATTGTAAATACCTACTATGACAGAGGTCTTCGTATTATTGAGGTCTATAAACATCAATTCCGTATGTTGGCCAATGTACTTGAGCAGATTAAGGACAGAAATTACAAGTATATTATTTATATGGATGACTTGAGTTTTGAAGATTCCGAGCTTGAGTATAAATATTTAAAGGCGATTTTGGAAGGTGGTTTTGGAAGAAGACCGGATAATGTATTGATCTATGCGACAAGTAATCGAAGACATCTTATTCGAGAGAGCTTTAAGGACAAACAAGAGACGGATGAGGACTTACATAGCAGAGATACCGTGCAGGAAAAAATTTCACTGTCTGCACGATTTGGCGTGAGCATCTACTATGGATCTCCTGATAAGCGCGAATTTAATCGCATTGTCAAGGAGATTGCAGAAAAGGAAAATATTCATATGCCAGAGGATAAACTATTCCTAGAGGCAAATAAGTGGGAGCTTAGTCATGGCGGACTCTCAGGAAGAACCGCACGTCAATTTGTTACTTACTTGTTGGGAAGAGGAGGAAGAGATGAGTAGTTCAATGCGCTATCGAGATAGGAGACAACAAAAAAAAGATGCTCCAATTCAATTTGAAAGAGCAGTGACTGGACTTTGGATTATTTTGATGTTTGTTGTGTTTCCATTGATTATTCACGATGCCTATTTTGATTTATTGCAGACAAAATTTAAAACATTTGTTGTGCTGACTACGGCAATGTTTTGTGTCATTGTATTTTGGGGTATTGCCAGTGGACGGGCAGGAAATTATATTGGAAAAATTAAGGAAAAAGGATTTAAAAATTGGTTTTTATCTACTTTTGATATTACAGATCGATGCATGATGGTTTTTATTGGTATCGCAGGAATTTCAACATTGACAGCCTATCCCTATATTAAAGAGGCCTTCTTTGGAAACTTGGGAAGAAGTACTGGTTTTGAGCTGTTATTGATGTATGCAATGGCCTTTTTTATTGTGTCAAGATATTTAAATGTTCAAAAGTACTATTTTAAGATCTTTTTAGTTGTGGGAGATTTGATTTGTCTCTTTGGTATGACCGATTATCTGAATATGGATATTATGGGATTTAAGAAGAGAATGATGGCGGGCGAGATTTCTATGTTTGCTTCCACCATCGGAAATATCAATACCTACACGACCTATGTTGCCTATGTCGTTGCACTGGCCGGCGTATTGTTTATCCTCACTCGCATCAATTCTGAGGAGGGAAAAGAGGGAGAGAGCATTGGCAATGTCATCTTTTATTATATCAGTATGGTCATTGGGTTTATTGCTCTTGCTATGGGAAATTCTGACAATGGATATTTGACCTTGCTTGCTTTCTTTGGCTTTGTGCCATTTGTGGCTTTTAAGACAAGAAGAGGAATTCGCCGATACATTCTTACTTTGGCGACCTATTTTACAGGCATTGAGGTGATTAATTGGATCAACAAGGCAAATCCAACCAAAGTTCTTGGCATCAATGGTCTCTATAATGTCATTGCAAACTTTAAGTTTTTAATTCCGTTGACTCTAATTTTGTGGGTGATCGGTGTGATTTTATGTGTGATGGATTACAAGAAAAACCGTCAGGATGAAAATGCCAAGGCAATAGCAACAAAGATTTGGTTGGTCATTGTGGTGATTGTGGCCATTTTGGGCGTAGCGGTGGTGATTTATGCCAATGCCAATCCAGAAAAAGCGGCAGCTTTTGGCGGATTGAGGGACTACTTAGTATTTAGTGATTCTTGGGGAACATTCCGTGGCTATGTTTGGAGAATGTGCCTTGAGGAATATGCAAAATACCCAATTCTTCACAAAATCTTTGGTACTGGTCCAGATACCTTTGTCATCTATGCATTAAAGTATAGAGCCGAGGATATGATTGCCATCACAGGACAAAAATTTGATTCTGTACACAATGAGTACTTACAATATTTGACCACCATTGGCCCGATTGCATTGATTGCCTATATTGGGATTTTAGTGACTACAATAAAAAAGGGAATTTCTTTTATCAATGAGATGAAGAATGAAGCAGTGGCTTCCTATATTGTGGCATCTGCATTTTTAGTTTTGTGCTATGCTGTACAGGCGACAGTCAATATCAATCTTCCTATCAGCACACCAGTGATGTGGATTTTTATGATGATGATCGCGGCAGCAAATAGAGAAAAGAAAGTTATGGAATAGAGGGTAAACAATAGAGCAGAAGCTTTTTGAAAAAAGTTTCTGCTCTTTGTGAGTATGTGGAGGAGAGATTAGATGTTGAAAAAAATAGAAAGCAGAAAAAAAGCTTCTATAATTTGTGTTTTAGAAATTGCAATGTTGTTACTTATCTGTGTTGTGCATTCTATCAAGGCAGGAGATTATAGTGATTTTATTCCATACAATGGAACTTTTCAAAACTTTAATCCGGTGAGACGCTTTTTAGCAGGGCAGATACCATATAGAGATTTTCAAGATTATTTGGGAATAGGACATTTATATTTTGGTTCATTTGTCACAAAATTGTATGGTGGGAACTATAGAGCGTCTTTACAAGCATTTTCATTTTTATCATTTTTAGGATTGGCAATGATAACTTTGATGATAACAGTTGCAATCTTCAGGAGAAAAAAGATTGCAATTGCAGTTACTAATCTTTTTTTAATTGTTTTTTTGGTAGAACCGCTATTTTATAAAAATTTTTTGGCGGGCACAGATGAAATTTTGCAGGCTCTAGAATCTGCATTGACCATAGGAATTTCTGCGCGATTTTTGAGAGGTATGATTTTACCAATAGCATGTTGGCTATTTTATTTTGGATATAAGTTGTATAAAAGTAAAATTGAGAAATACTTGCAGGGAAAAAATTGTAAGGAATATTTTTTTTGTATTGGAAGTGGTATTATAGCAGGGATTAGTTTTGTTTGGAGTAATGATTATGGTATTAGTTGTTGGCTCTGTATTTTACTGATGACTTTTTGGATTAGTATATGTAGGGAAAGAAATGTAGTAAAGGCGATGAAGGCAGTTTTGATTTCTACATTGATTTCCTTGGTCACACTATTTATTACAGTTGAGATTGTAACTTTAGGACATTTTACAAGATGGCTTTCGTTTACTTTTGGAACAGGAGGTTATCAGCAGTGGTATTATAATTCGGTACACTATTATTATATTTTTGATGTTGATGTTTCATTTCTTATGCTTTTGCAAGCTGTATTGGTCATTATTTATTTCCTACTCTTGTTTATTTATAGAGGATCAATGTGGTCAATTAAGAGATATGGGATATTAGCATTTGCCAATATGGTATGTTATTGTGCGATTAATGAATATCGATTGTTGAGTGGAGGAGATGCAAAAGAAGTTGCTCTTAGTGTTCTTTTTGTAAATATTATTGTTGAATTGGGATATTTGCTGTTTAAAGTATTTTATAGGGCAAAAGGGGAGATTAAGCAGATCAAATTAACAACCACTTTGATTTTGAGTTCTTTAATTTTGGGGTTAGTTTGGTGCGTGTCCACTGCTAGAGATGAAGTAGCATTTACATTAGTTAGTAAAAAGGAAGGAGTGTATGTAAAACAATTAGGAGGTAATCTCACAGTTCTAGGACCAGATTTATTATCGGCTGAAGAATTTCTACATGGTGATGAATTTTGGGCAACATATGCATCTGGTCAAGAAGTTGTCAATGGAACTTATCAACCATCAGGAACCGATTATATTATTCATGTGTTGGGGGACAAGAATAGGGAAGAATATCTTCATAAGTTTCAAGAGACTACAGCTAAATATGCTGTGACATTGAAAAATAGTTCTGCGGATTGGGCTAGTTGGGCTGAAAGGGCAAATTGGTTTTTTTATAGAGAGCTATATAAAAATTGGCATCCAGTCTATGCAAATCGGTATGAAGTGTATTGGGAACGAAATGATGGTGTATTAGAAAACAAGCTGGCATCAGGATATAAGGTAGAGGTTGTTGATATTGATGATCAGACGAAGAAAATTACTGTAAAGTGTGATGGAAATGTTAATGGAATGGCGGATGTTTATATTGATTATGAGGTGAAGAAAAAATCGAATATATTATCTAAGTTCTTGACAAAGATGGATTTATATGTTGTTAATAGTGGGAATTTTTATGCTGCTGCTCGAGATGATGAGTCAAACTATCTGAGAAGAAAATCAGCAGAGTATGTTCCTGTTAGAGTGGTGAATGGATATGGAGAGATTACACTCACATCAAAGCCAGAAAATAGTACCTATTTGATCTTAAATTCTGCCAAAAGTGATAGTCTATATACAGTTTCAACAGATTATTTGGAAATTTGGGGAGTAGAAAAAGAGGGAAATACTCTTGTGCTTAGAGATTTTGAGAAAATGCCAAATAGAATGGAAACATTAAAAAAGGTAAAAGTGGGAGGTAAGACCTATACTGTGTCTAGCGTTTCAGAAAATGATTATGGAATTTGGGTTACATTAAATGAGCCAATAGAAGATACTATAAAAATGGGAAATGTGCTACAAGTTTTAAGATAAGCTGTTAGTTGCGTGATTGTAGAAATTATAGTATACTCGTGGTGTTATGCGGATGTGAAAAACTGGACATATAAGAATCAGGAGATCGCAAATGAAGAACAATGAGCGTTATAAAAGATTAATAAAGACATGTGCAGCAGTCATAATTGTAGCAGTAGAAGTACTGCTTTATTGGTGTGTCTGGACAGGATATTATAATCGTATTATTGAAATTCCATTTTGGAGAAGAGGTAACTGGCTTATTGTTGGATTGTATGGTGCGATTCTTTTATTTTTTTTAAATACCTATGGAGGGTTGCGGATTGGCTACTTGCGCCATGGAAATTTGATTTATTCACAAATGCTTTCCATTGTTCTAGTGAATATTTTTGCTTATTTGGAGCTTGTGCTTATTGATAAAAAGCTCTATGCACCATGGCTATTTCTGCTTTTGACAGCAGTCGATTTTATTGTTGTTGTCGCCTGGGTATTTATTTTTCAGGCTGTCTATGCAACACTATTTCCCCCAAGGACATTGTTGGTCGTCTATGGGGATAAGCCTGTATTTTCTATATGGAAAAAGTTCAATTCTAGAGATGATAAGTATGTAATTTCTGGGGCCATTAGTCTCAAGCGAGGGATTGACAATATTCTCAATGAGGCAGGAAAATATGGAGGGGTAATTGTTGGAGATATCCCTTCTCATGAAAGAAATATTATTATCAAAGGTTGTTATGATCAAGGAATTCGAGCATATGCTGTGCCAAAACTTAGTGATATATTGATGCGGAGTGCCACAGAACTCAATCTATTTGATACGCAATTATTGCTCTCAAAAAATGAGGGACCACAGATTGATCAGCTATTTATTAAGCGGGTTTTGGATATGATCATTGCAAGCATGATGTTGATTATTACATTGCCTATTTTTGTTTTGGCAGCAATCGCCATTTACACAACAGACAGAGGTCCAATATTTTTTCGACAGAAGCGATTAACTGTCAATGGAAAAGAATTTGATATTCTAAAGTTTAGGAGTATGGTTGTCGATGCAGAGAAGGATGGTGTGGCAAGGTTAGCAGGACAAAAGGATCATAGGATTACGAAAGTAGGGAAGATTCTTCGCAGTACACGCCTTGATGAATTGCCACAGCTTTTGAATATTTTAAGGGGAGAAATGAGCATGGTTGGACCTCGGCCAGAGCGACCAGAAATTGCGGCAGAATACAAGAAAGAAATTCCAGAGTTTGATTTTCGCTTAAAAATGAAGGCTGGATTGACTGGATATGCACAGGTCTATGGAAAGTATAATACGACACCTTATGATAAGTTGAAGCTTGATTTGACCTATATTCGAAATTATAGTGTGTGGTTAGACTTGAAATTAATGATTTTGACACCAAAAATTCTCTTTATCAAGGAATCTACAGAAGGGATTGAGGATGATGCGCTCAATGCTTTGATTCATACAGAAAATTTGAAGGAAGAGATTTATGGCAAGGTGCAGAATTTGGAAGAGAAGATAGGGAGAAATGGATTATGATATCTGTTGTTATGACAACTTACAATGGAGAAAAATTCATAGCAAAGCAATTGTATTCTATTCTTGAGCAAACGCTTCTTCCAAGTGAGATCATTGTCTGTGATGATAGATCAACAGATCATACAGTGGAACTTATTGAGCATTTGGCAGGAGAAAGTAAAATTCCTATTTATATATATCAGAATCGTCAGCGGCTGGGCTTTGCTTTGAATTTTAAAAGAGCAATTGAATATGCCAAAGGCGATTATATCTTTTTGAGTGATCAAGATGATATATGGAGAAAAGATAAAATTGAGTTATGTGTGGGGTGTTTGGAGAGGAATCAAGGGATCTTGTCGTTGTCTTCAAATTATATGATTATGTCTGAAAATGGAAATGTACAAGTGAGTGGAACAGGAGATGGGAGCTTAAGTAAAATTTCGTTAAAGAGTTTTGGACAGCATCCAAAGTATCCAGGAATGGCGATGGTATTTCGAAGGAACATTTGGAATAAGATGATACAAGAAAAGAGGATTGATTGGTCCAAGGGGGTAGCACATGATTGGGCAATTAATTTTGTTGCAGCAGTTGAAGGAGGTATGTATTTTTTAGATGAGAAATTAGTGTATTATCGGCAACATTTAGAAAATACTGCTGGGATGTTGAGGTATCAAGATAAGAGCCAGAGATTTATGCAAAGAGGGAAGACGATCGAAGGTTTGATAAGAAATTGGGATAGTGTAAATCAAGAAGATCATCTAGTGAAGGCACAGAGAAGGTTTCAAAAGAAGCGATTAGATCTATTTCGAAAAAAAAAGGTAATGCAGTTAATTGTTTGGGAATTGCAACATTTAGAGTATATATCAAAAAAGTCAATGTTAGGTGATTTATATGCTTTGATAAGATAGGAGTAGGAGAAAAAGATATGTCTTTAGAAAAGAGATATGCAAAAATCAGTGTGATTGCCATCTTAGGTTTTATCATTTTTGCAATTATATTTAGATGGATTGGTGGAGACAGTTTCAAAGTTAAGGATTTGGAAAGCAAGATGCCAGATAGAACAACGGTAGTTGGTGAGATTGTAATTAATAATCCGATAAAGCAGGAATTTGTTTCTGAGTACAATAGTATAGATACCATTACAGTAGTTTCAGCTACATATTACCGTCAAAATATGGGGAATTTAAATGTAGAAATTACAGATGCAAATACTGGAGAACTGTTGGCAAGCAAAACAATTCCGATGAGTGATTTTCAAGATAACGAAAACTATGATATCAAGTTTGACAAACCACTTACAGGAGTAAAGGGAAGGCATTTGGCTATGACCTTTTCAACAAATGATGCGGTTACAGGAAATGCAATTACTTTGTGGTATAATAATACAGATAAGAATGCAAGTAGAAAGTTATATATCAATGGAGTAGAGACGGCAGGAACATTATGTTTTTCACAAAAGGTAAGGGTGAATCTAGCATTTGGTCGTTTTTATTGGATGGGTGTTGCTGGTATAATGATTCTTATGATTGCTTATGCTGTGAATTGGTGTGTGAAAACAAAGAATGGAAAGCAAACAATTGGAGGATATCTTTTTTGGATTGTCGATACTTATAAGTTTTTATATAAACAATTAATTGCAAGGGATTTTAAGACAAAATATAAGAGATCTTTTTTAGGGATGTGTTGGAGTTTTTTAAATCCACTACTAACCATGGTTGTACAGTATGTTGTGTTCTCTACATTGTTCAAGTCAGATATTAAAAATTATCCAGTATATTTGTTAACAGGAATTGTGTTTTTTAACTTTTTCTCAGAAGCTATTACATTAGGTTTGATGTCAATCACAGGAAATGCTTCATTGATTACAAAGGTATATGTTCCAAAATATATTTATCCAATTACCAGAGTATTGTCGTCATCAATTAACCTGCTGATTTCAATGGTGCCACTGATCTTTGTAGCAATATTGGTGGGAACTCAATTAAAAGTAAGTACGGTTTTATTGGTATTTAGCATTTCATGTATGATTGTTTTTTCTATTGGAATTACCTTTATGTTATCTTCAGCAATGGTATTCTTTAGAGATACGCAGTTTTTATGGGGAATTATTAGTATGATTTGGATGTATGCTACACCAATTTTCTATCCTGAGAGTATTTTACCAGATAATATGAAATGGATTCATCATATGAATCCATTGTATTATTTTGTAAAGTTTAGCCGTATTGCTATTATTGATGGAGTATCTCCAGAGCCAAGAATGTACGCGATATGCATTGGTTGTGCACTAGGGTCATTTATTATTGGTGCATTGATATTTAAGAAAACGCAAGATAAGTTTGCATTATATTTATAGTGTGTAGAGGAAAGAGAGATGTCGATAATTAAAGTAAAAGATGTATCTATGCGCTTTAGATTGACTAAAGATAAGATACAGAGTCTAAAGGAGTATGTACTGGCCATCATGAAGAGAGAACTTCAATATGAAGACTTCTGGGTATTCAAGAATGTATCATTTGAAGTGAATCGGGGAGAAGTTGTTGGCATTATTGGTCGAAATGGTGCAGGTAAGAGTACTCTATTAAAGATTATTGCGGGAGTGTTAAAACCAACAACAGGAAGTGTTGAACTAGAGGGAAATGTAGTTCCTATGCTGGAGCTTGGCTCTGGATTTGATCCAGAGTTGAGTGGTAGAGAAAATATTTATCTTAATGGTTCAATACTTGGCTATAGTGAAGAATTTTTAAATCAAAAATATGATGAAATATTAGAATTTTCTGAGTTAGAGAAGTTTATTGATTCACCAATTCGAAATTATTCATCAGGAATGTTGATGCGCTTGGCTTTTTCAATTGCAACAGTTGTTCAACCAGAAATTTTAATTGTTGATGAGATTCTTGCGGTAGGTGATGAAGAATTTCAAAGAAAAAGTAAGGCAAGGATGCTTGAGCTTATGGGAGGTGGTACGACAGTATTATTTGTTTCACATAGCATTGGACAGATTAGAGAGATGTGCAATCGCGTTGTTTGGCTTGAGAATGGTGAAGTACGAAAAATTGGAGAGACAGCCGAAGTCTGTGATGCATATAGAGATTTTTGGGAAAGTCAACATTAATTAAAGTAAGAGGGAGAATAGATATGGGGAAGGACAGTAACAAGGAATATGAAGAACTACTAAAGGAGTACAAAAAAAGTCTAAAAGATATTCAGAAATTGAAGATTGAGTTGATTCAAAACCAGATGAAAAATAGTGGTTTAGAGAGTGACTACAGTAGAGTTTCTAATCAATTGAAAGAGGTGTACGCATCGACATCATGGAAGATTGGTGCACCAATCCGATTGTGTGGACGAGTTGTCAAATCAATTAAGTTTAAAACGAGATTGATAGGGAGAGGTTTACATTTCTTGTTTACTGAAGGTCCTACAGGGGCATATAAGAGAGTTCAGACATATTATAGAAATAAGCGAGACAATGAGTTGCTGATGCGTGAGATTGGAACTCCACAGAATGATATAGGATATTATAAGGTCTATGACAGTGAATATCAGGAAAATATGGATTTTAAGGGAGAAAAAAGTGACATTAAAACTGTGGCTTTCTTTCTGCCACAATTTCATACTATTCCTGAAAATGATGAGTGGTGGGGAAAGGGCTTTACAGAATGGGTGAATACTAGAAAGTCTTTGCCAAAGTTTACTGATCACTATCAGCCACGAGAGCCACATCACGATATTGGGTATTATGACTTGAGCAAAGTTGAGACCTTGAAAAAACAGGCAGAGTTAGCGAAGCAGCACGGAATTTATGGTTTTTGCTTTTACCATTATTGGTTTTCTGGAAAGAGATTGCTCGAAAAGCCAGTAGATATGCTGTTGAAACATCCAGAAATTGATATTAATTTCTGCTTGTGTTGGGCCAATGAGAACTGGACTAGAGCATGGGATGGCGCACAGAAGAATATTATTATGAAACAAAATTATACTGATGAGGATGCAGATCGTTTTATTGATGATTTGGAGCCTTATATCAATGATAAGCGCTATATTCGCATTAATGGGAAGCCAATTGTCATGGTCTATAATCCAGGTGAAATTCCAGATGTGAAGAAGACGTTTAGACAATGGAGAGAGAGAGCAAAGAAGATTGGGCTTGGGGAGATTTTGATTTGGACTTGTCAGACAGCAAATAACACAGGTGAGAGCTTGAGAATCCAGTCGGATATTGATGCAGAAATTGAATTTCCACCGCATAATATGTGGAGTGAGTCCATTTTTGTTCACGGTCTTGATGTCGGTGGAAAATCTGCTTTTATCTACAACTATCAGAAATTAGTTGCACTTTTAAAGAGTAAAATGGATGCACAAAGTTATAAAGAAGTTGTTCCATTGTATCGAACAACGATGATGGGATGGGATAATGCGGCGAGAAGAGCAGATGCATGGACAACATTTTATGCATATTCATTGAAATCATTTTATGAGTGGTTGAGAAATGTGATTGGAGAGGCAAGAAAGAAGTTTAAGCCTGAAGAGAGATTTGTTTTTGTTAATGCTTGGAATGAATGGGCGGAGGGAACTTATCTAGAACCAGATGAAAAGTATGGATATGCAAATATCAATACGCTCTCAAAAGCTATTTTTGATATGCCCTTTGATGGTGGTGTAAAAGCTATTGAGGCTGATGCAGAGAAAAAGGAATTGAAGCCCAAAATAGCTGTGCAGGTACATTTATTCTACACTGATACGCTAGACACCATTATTAAGAATTTGAACTACATTCCATTTGATTTTGATTGCTACATTTCGACAGATACAGCCGAAAAGGAGAAGCAAATTCGAAGGGCATTTACGGACAAGTGCAGAGCAAAAAATATCTACATTGATCAGATGAAAAATCGGGGCAGAGATGTTGCTCCACTTCTTGTGCAGATGAAGGACAAGATTAGTGAATATGATTATATTTGCCATATTCATTCAAAGAAAACAGCAACATCAGACTACGGAGATATGTGGAGAGAGTATTTGTATAGACATTTGTTTGGAAGTAAAAAAAATGTCAGAGGAATTATTGAAGCATTTGAAAATAATAAAAAATTGGCATTACAATTTCCAGAGACTTATCCAATATTGAATTCCCAAAATGAATGGGGAGGAAATCGAGAAGGTTGTAAAGACTTGCTAGAGGATATTGGAATAGAGGCAGACTTAAATACAACAGAACCTATATTCCCAGTAGGAAATATGTTTTGGGCGAAGGCAAAGGCTGTTGCACCTTTGTTTAAACATGGTTACACATTTGAAGATTTTCCAAAGGAAGGGGGACAAGTCAATTTAACATTTGCACATCAAATAGAAAGATGTTGGGTTTTTATGGTTAAGGCACAGGGATATGAGTATCAAAAGATTTATAATGATACAGATAAAGATCTTGGCTTTTCACATAAAAAGAGAGTGGCCTTCTTTGTGCATTATGACAGAGACAATATCATTAGCAAGAGTGATATAATGTATTTGGATTGTTTGAGAAAAATGGCTGCAGATATCGTGTTTATTACGAATTCTGACTTAGATTCCAAAGAGTTGGAAAAGGTAAACGATGTCAAGATGATTGTACAGAGAAAGAATAGAGGATATGATTTTGGTGCTTGGAAAGAGGGAATTCAAAAGTTTGGCTTTGATCGGATAAAGGATTATGATCAATTGCTTATGGTCAACAATAGTTGCTATGTTCCAGTCAATGATTTGAGTTATATGTTTAAGGTGATGGAGAGCAAAAATGTAGATTTTTGGGGACCAACTCTGTTTCCATATCTTTCTGATGGTAGTTATATCAATAAGCCATATATTAAGGAGCACATTCAGTCATTCTTTCAAGTATATGAAAAGAATGTGATTGCCAGTGATTCTTTTAGAGAGTATTGGGAAAATATGAAGACATTTGACAAGTTAGAGGATGTAGTGGCTAATTGTGAAACAGAAATTACAGATTACTTTAAGAATAAGGGATTTAAGTATGATGTTTTGTTGGAAGAGACAAGTATACTCAGCACCTATTTGGTAGATTACAGTATTCCATACAATCATCCATATGAATTGTTAATTTTAGGTTGTCCATTTGTAAAGAAAAAGGCGACAAAGAGTATGAGCGATGATCAGAAGGTGAAAGTATTGAATTTTGTAAGGATGACAAATAGTGATTTGTATAAGATACTTGTTAAGGATATGTACTGCTAAGGAGATATAATGAAATATAATGTGCCATTGGTAATTCAAGATAATGATAGTCTGAGTATGCTGTTAAAGCATATTGATGAGGAGAGTGTAGTACTCGAATTCGGATGTGCAAACGGAAGAATGACGAAGTATATGAAAGAAGTTTTAAATTGCAAGGTTTATATTGTTGAGTATGAACAAGCTGCATTTGATGAGGCTATGCAATATGCTGTGGGGGGATATTGCGGAGATATCATGGAGTTTCAGTGGACAGAAAAATTTAAGGATATTCAGTTTGATTATATTGTTTTTGCAGATGTCTTGGAGCATTTGTATAACCCATGGAAGGTACTTTGCGAGACAAAGAAAGTATTAAAGGATGAGGGAAGCGTTTTAGTTTCCCTCCCCAATGTGGGACATAATGATATTGTTGCTCAACTGTTTAAGCGTAAGTTTAACTATACACCAACAGGTTTGTTAGATGATACACATATTCGTTTCTTCACAGAAAATTCATTGGCATTGTTATGTGAAAAATCAGGCTATAAAATTGTGAGTAAAGAATGTACAACAGTGGATACAGGTAAGACGGAGCAATTTGTAGATTTAAGTCAGTTTACATCTTTAGAGAAAGCATTGCTGTATACAAGAAAGAATGGAACTATTTTTCAATTTATTTTAGAGCTGAAGAAGCAGGGTGAGGAAGTAACTTGGGATTATAACTTGGAGACGAAACTAGAGGGACGTATTTACTTTGATTATGGCGATGGGTTTTCTGAAGAAACTTATATTCCAGTATGTTCTGTATTAGATGAAAATCAAAATTTTGTTCTTGATTATACCTTTGAAAATGAAGAAAAAGTAAAGAAAATTCGTTTTGATCCAGTGGAAGGTATGGAGTGTTTAGTATTTGAAGCCTATACGATGGTAGATGGAAAGAGATGTGATTTAGATTGTAATGCCATTGATTATGAGGGATGGAGGTTAATGGATACATTAGATCCATATCTTGAGTATAATGGTGAAGAAAAGGTAGGTATTGGAGACTCTATTTACTGTAAGTTTATTATTCCTGGGGAGAAGTATATCACGGATGTAATGTCTCTCTATAATAGAGCACTTTGTGATATTGGAAGTGAGAGAGATAAAGTTGCTAAAGTTAATGATGAGATGAATGAGTTTCGTACTAGATATGAGGAAATGAAGGCAAGCAATGAGCAGTTAGTTCAGAGCAATACGATGGTATTACAAAATGATGCTGCAATACAGGCACTGAACCAAGGTTTGTCTTCACGCAATACAGAGTTAGAGAATTTAAATGCAAGTTTAGTACAGACGAGAAAAAATTTAGAGCAAGAGATTTTTGAATTGCAGGGAAAGTTAGACCAAGCCAATAAAAATCTAAATCAGACAAGAGAGAATCTATCCCAGGAAATTTTTGATTTGCAGGCAGACTTAGAAAGTGCAAATACAACAAGAGAGAATTTGTCACAGGAAGTTTTAGCTTTAAAGTCAGAAAAAGAACAAATAGAAAATTCAACTTCGTGGAAATTGACTAGCCCACTTCGTTGGATTGGAAGTATATTTAAATAAGGAGTATGTGGTTATGAAGGGAATTGTTTTAGCAGGTGGAAGTGGAACCAGATTATATCCATTGACAAAGGTGACATCAAAGCAATTGTTGCCAATTTATGATAAGCCGATGATTTACTATCCCATTTCAGTTTTAATGATGGCAGGAATTCGTGAAATTTTGATTATATCTACACCAGCAGACACGCCGAGGTTTAAAGAATTGCTTGGTGACGGACATCAGTTTGGTTTAAAGTTAGAGTATGCAATTCAGCCTAGCCCAGATGGTTTGGCACAGGCCTTTATTATTGGAGCTGATTTTGTTGGAGAAGATGGTGTGGCGATGATTTTAGGTGACAATATTTTCCACGGACAGGGCTTAGAAAGGCAATTGAAGGAAGCTGCTCAGAGGAAGAATGGTGCCACAGTATTTGGGTACTATGTTGATGATCCTGAGCGATTTGGAATTGTTGAGTTTGATGAGAATGGAAAGGCTATCTCTATCGAAGAAAAGCCAGAACATCCAAAGAGTAATTACTGTGTGACAGGTCTGTATTTCTATGACAATAAAGTTGTTGATTATGTAAAGGATTTAAAGCCATCGGCTAGAGGAGAATTGGAAATTACAGATTTGAATAAGATTTATCTAGAGAATGGCGAACTGGAAGTGGAGTTGATGGGGCAGGGATTTACTTGGCTTGATACAGGAACACATGAGTCTTTGGTGGAGGCTACCAATTTTGTACATACTGTAGAAACTCATCAGCATAGAAAAATTGCCTGCTTGGAGGAGATTGCTTATACCAATGGCTGGATTTCTAAGGATCAAGTAATGGAGCAATATGAGATTTTAAAGAAGAATCAATATGGCAGATACTTAAAAGATGTCATTGATGGTAAGTATATTGACAAAATTGTGAGTGGAAAGTAGGGGATAAGAATATGGGAAAGATCAAAGTTACAAGATGTGATATTGAAGGTTTATGTGTTATTGAGCCAACGGTTTTTAAGGATGAGCGAGGATATTTTGTTGAGACATACAATCAAAATGATATGAAAGAGGCAGGGCTTGATATGGTCTTTGTTCAGGACAATCAGAGTATGTCTGTAAAGGGCGTGTTAAGAGGTCTTCATTTTCAGAAAGAATTTCCACAGGGAAAGTTGGTTCGTGTGATAAAAGGTGCTGTGTTTGATGTGGCAGTTGATTTGCGTGCCAATTCAAAGACTTATGGAAAGTGGTTTGGTGTAGAATTAACTGAGGAAAATAAAAAGCAGTTTTATATTCCTGAGGGCTTTGCACATGGCTTTTTAGTTTTGAGTGATGAAGCAGAATTTGCGTATAAGTGTACAGATTTTTATCGTCCAGGTGATGAAGGTGGAATCAAATGGGATGATCCAGATGTTGGCATTCATTGGCCAATTGAGAAGGACATGAAATTGATTATTTCTGAAAAAGACCAGAGGTGGAATGGAATTAAGGACACTTTTAGATTTTCTCTATAGAAGGAGATGTCGGGGGAATGAATGGAAAGCTAAGGCATACTTTTCAAATTGTATTGTGTGTAGTAATGGTGTTCTTTGCAGGAGCAAAATTTATAGCAAAGTATAGCACAGACATATTTGTGGCTACAGATCAGACAGTTTCGCAGGATTTGACAACAAGTATCACTCATGGGGAAGATGTTACATCGAAAGTCCAACAAGGTTTTATTGCATCAGGAAATTACTTAAATGCAATAGATATTTATTTTTCAAGAGTAGATAAAAATGATGATAATTTGATTACATATCAGATCCTTGATGATAGGGGAAAAGAAGTTTTTAGCAGTCAATTCAATCTAAAGGAATACAATGCAGGCGAATGGAGTCGATTGTATGTTGGCTTGCAAAATCTAAAGGTTGGAAGAGAGTACTATTTTGTTATTCAAGATTTGACCTCATCAAAAAAAATAGGAGTTTCTTTAGCAAGTGGTCAATTTAAGCAGTATACCGATTTGCAATTAGATGGGGTTTCTTCATCTGAATCTTTAATAATGACTTTGGAATTTCAAACTGTACATATTTCAACAGTTAATATGATGAAGGTAGTTATGAATGCTTTTATTATGTTATTAATATTGATTATGTTATGTTATACAATATTTAGTATACAGGGCTTTAGTATATTGAAAAGTTGTTTCAAGGTAAGTTGGGTATATGGTGTGTACTTTGCTTTAATCAGTTTATCTATATGTAATCCTTTAGAAAAATCTAGTTATGATGTAGCCAATTTTAGGCGTTCAATGGGAGCAGCACTAGCTTCTGGGCATAGTATAGAACATTTGGTCCATAATTTTTATTTTGCGTTTGGTGTTTTTATCTTTGTATTTATTTTGAGTAGTATTTTTATGCTTAAAGTCGAGGAGAATACACAGGATGAGAAAGATGTTTGGAAACATATAAGGTCTCTCTTTTTTATTGGTTTAGTGGATGAGGGTTTTAGAGCCATTACAATGGTGTACAACATACAGACAGATAGCAATCGATTTTATCCAGAATCATATTTATTGTTATTTTTGATTGTATTGTTACTTGCGTATTTATATTTTGGTTTTAAGAATAAGATTACACTAGAAAATTATACGAAGTTAATTGTTGTAGGGTATGTTTTTTCTTATGTTCTTTCATTTGGCGTTGGACTTTTGTGGGGAAAGGGTCGCTTATTAGCTTGTATTCAATTTATATATTCTGTCATTTTGGTAATCCACCTAAAGAAAAGCAAAAGCATCAAGGGATTACAAAAGGATTATTTAAATAGAGAGGTGATGTTGATTAGCCCAGCAATTTTATGTTCATCTTTGTACATAGAACTTGTGAATATACTGAATCAACATCATATATTTATTGAAAGTCCAAGAGTGGTCTATATTGTTCTAGGTACGATATGCATCATAATAATAGCAATACTCAGCTATATTTTTAGAAATAGGCAAACAAAAGAGAATTGGAAATTATGGTCATATGCTGTAATTGTTCTTGGGATTGTATGTTTAGCAAAACAGCCACCATTACAAAATATATATGAGGCAGATATATTTGAAACGGCCAATACAAGCATATTGGTAACGGATTTCTTAGGGCATGGCATTATTCCAATTGTGGAACATTATGGTGGTCATATGATGGCAGGAGTAATAGAAAATATTGTCTATGCCGTTTTAAATCAGGATATTACAGGTGCGGCATTAGGAGTATATACTGGTTATATGAATGTGATGTTGGCCTTTATTTTCTTCTTGCTTATGCGGTCTATTGTCAATGATGAGATGGCTCTATTGTCAACGATTATTATGCCATTTCAAAGCCTTTGGGAATATTATGCAATGGGAATTGTTGTTGTGTTGGCTGTAGCGAATTATATTCGCAGAAGAAACAAAAAAAGCATCTTGATTTTGTGTTTTATGTGTGTTATTGCCACCTTATATCGATTGGACATTGGTGTTTCCTTTATATTAGCAATGGCAGTTAGTATCATTGTTTATGCTGTCATATATAGAGATACGAAAGTTATCAAAGAAGGAATAATTTCAGCAGGTTGTACTATATTAGTAAGTTGCTTTTTGTGGTGTATTTTGTGCATACTTAAGGGGATTAATCCATTTATTCGTTTAGTAGAGTTTGCTGCTGTCTCTGCCTCTAATGTGAATTGGGCACATGGCAATTTGGGGGGAAGTAGTGAAACGATGTTTCCATGGAGCTATATTATCTTCCCAATAATAGTTATAATCGTTTTATTGTATACAATTTTGACAAAGAAATTTAGAGAAAATCTTTCCAGAGAATTGTGGTTGATTTTAATTGTTCTAGGATTTTCATATCTATTTAATTTTTCAAGAGCTTTGGTACGGCATACAGCAATTGAAAAGCAGATGACCGTAATTGCCTGGACAGGATGTTTGTTTATAGCAATTTTTTTAAGTTGTTTGCTAAAAGATAGAAAGACCATTTTTTTATTTTTAGGAATTGAAGTTATTATCAATACATTGATTACATCTCCGGCAATTTTTCAAGGACAGAGCTTTTTGGAGATGTCATCATCAAATATTAGCGACATTGTAGATTCATGGTCAAACAAAAGAGAAGTTGCAGATAGAAAGACTTGGAGACAATTAGCAGAAGAAAGACAGAAGGTACATAGAGCTCTCGAAGATTATGAATTGGAGCAGAGAGTGGGAGATTATCAATATCTTTTAGATAGAATTTTGAAAGATGGTCAAACATTTTTAGACTATTCAAATCGAAGTCTATTGTATTCTTTATTAGAAAAATTTGATCCTGTATATATTTCACAGTCTCCAATGCAGATTTCCAATGAATTTTTACAAAAGCAATTTATTTCAGAAATTGATCAAAATTCTCAGTATGTGCCAGTAGCTATTTTGCCATTGAAAAATGACACTAGTGCCGTAGAGTTAGATGGTATTCCCAATGTGTATCGATACTATAAGATATCAGAATACATATATACACATTATAAGCCAATTTATAGTTTGGGAGAAGTCGCATTGTGGTGCCGAAATGATTGTTATGATGAAATTAAGGAGATTTTTTCAAAAAATAACACAGAGACAGAGAATATAAAAAATTTGTCTGCACTAGTGGGCACGAAAGTCACAGATGAAGGTCTAAAACTTCCAGAAGGAAATGAAATAAGTGGATTGGAGAAGGTTCTGAATTTGCAGAATTTAGATAATGTCGAGTTGGATATATCTGTGGGCTACCGAGCAGAAGAGAAAGGTACAGCAAAGCTCTATTATACAGCAGAATCAGAGAAGTCTGGGAAAAAAGTTAGCGAATATAAGATGATAGAGGGCGAAGATGATGGAAATGGGAAGGTGCATTTTGTTCTTTCTGTCATTAAGGATCCAAGACTTTCACTGAAATTTGAGAATGCAACTGCAGTGACATTGACTTCATTGAGTATTCGTCCTAATATTAAATATATTGATTGGGGATATGATGGAAATAAGATAAAAGATGGACTTGTAACTTATAAAGAAGATCTCCATGACTATGATATTCGAGAATTGCCGTGGGTATGGGCAAACTTGGATGAAAAACAAGCAGTTAAAAATCCTGTATTATCGGTTGCAAGGAATACAGGCAATGGGTTGTATTTGTTTGATCCTGTAGACATTCAAGATAAATTAAAAGGAAATTATCTCTATATGGAGGCAAATTATTTGGGGCAAAATTCAGAGAAGCTTTATAAAAACAATGATGAGATTGCTCCAGTTCGCGTTTGTTTGGGAACCTTTGAAGATGGTGTTTTTACTGAAAAATATAGATATAATATCTGGTTAAAAGAAGGGTTGACGAAAAACCTTTTGCGCATTAGTACAGATTATTATTGGTATACCGATAAGATTAATGCGATTAAGATAGACAAAGGAAGTTTATCTGTGAGTAATTTGAATTTTAAGATTTTGGCGGGGGATTAGAAAGGAAGGCAATGGAAAAAAAAGTTATTGTTGGAGCTGGATTATATGGATTGTATTCTGCATTGTATTTAGCAAAAAAGCAAAAGAATTTTGAGATTATTGTTTTGGAGTATGATTCAGAGTCATTTAAGCGAGCGACATTTATTAATCAGGCCAGAGTACATATGGGATATCACTATCCGAGGTCTCTTTCGACGGCAGAAAAGTCGGCACATTATTTTCGACGCTTTATGGAAGATTATGAATTTTCTGTGTTGACACAATTTGATCAGGTCTATGCAACAAGTTCACATTTTTCTTGGACTAATGCTGAGCAATTTGTCAAGTTTTGCAAAGATGCAGGAATTCGTTGTGATGAAGTTAATCCAAGGAAATATTTTAACGAAGGTATGTGCGATGGGGCGTTTTTGACAGAAGAGTATACCTATGATGCTAAGATATTGAGAGATTACTTTTTGGAGGAGTTGAGGAAATATCCAAATGTATCTATTCTATACAACCAGAGAATTCTTTCTGTTGATAAGAACAAGGAAGAATTTGTATTGCATATGGGAGATGGAAGAGAACATCATACGAGGTTTTTACTCAATGCTACATATGCTTCAACCAATCAAGTTTCGGCACTATTGGGGTTTGAGGCATTTAAGATTAAATATGAGCTATGTGAGATTATTTTATGTGATGTCAATGATAAGTTAAGAGATATTGGGCTTACTGTGATGGATGGACCATTTTTTTCAATTATGCCATTCGGAAAGACTGGTCAGCATTCTCTAACATCCGTTACTTTTACACCACATGTTACAAGTTATGATGAATTACCTAGCTTTGAATGTCAGAAAAAGTCGAATGACTTTTGTTCACCACAGCAGCTAGGAAATTGTAATGATTGTATGGCAAAACCAGAGACTGCATGGCCATATATGTCTGGATTGGCGAGAAAATATATGAAGTCAGAATATGGATTTGAGTATTCGCATTCATTATTTTCAATGAAGCCAATATTAAAGGCGTCAGAAATTGATGATTCACGTCCAACCGTGGTGAGAAAGTTTTGTGAAAATCCGACCTATGTATCGGTACTTTCAGGAAAAATCAATACAGTATATGACTTAGATGAGGTGCTTGACAATGAATAGTAATATGATGAAAGAGAAAAATTTTATATCTGCTGTTGTATATGTGCACAATGCTAGTAAAAATATTCAATCCTTCCTTAGTATGGTGAATCATTGTCTCAGGGAGAATTTTTTGAAGTATGAGATTATATGTGTGAATGATGCATCTACAGATGAGAGTGTTCAAAAAATTAAGGAATTTGTGGCATCAGAAGCAGAGAATGTGGTTAGTGTTCTGAATATGAGTTTTTATCAAGGATTAGAGGCAAGCATGAATGCAGGTGTGGATCTTGCAATTGGAGATTTTGTTTATGAGTTTGACACAACTCATGCCTCTTATAAGGAAGAAACAATCCGCTCTGTGTATGATCGGTGTCTTCAAGGCTTTGATATTGTGGCGGCATGTCCTAAAAATGGAAATTCTGACTCTGGATTATTTTATAAACTTTATAATAAGTATTCAAACTCTCAGTATAAATTAAGAACAGAATCCTTTAGAATCCTTTCGAGAAGAGGAATTAACAGAGTTCATTCACTAGCTACATCCTTACCATATAGAAAGGCTGTATATGCTAATTGTGGGTTGGCAATGGATTTTGTTGAGTATGATGGTGAAAAAGATAGCTTTGAGATATCTAAAGAACGGAAAAATAGTCGAAAAGAGACAGCACAGGATGCCTTGATTTTATACACAGATATTGCCTATCGCTTTTCCTTTACCTTTTCGATGGCTATGGTAGGGATAACATTGTTGTCGTTGATTTATACCATTTATATTTATTTTGCAAAAAAGCCAGTTGCTGGCTGGACGACAACAATGTTATTGATATCCTTTGGTTTTTTTGGTGTTAGTGCGATGATGACAATCTTGGTTAAATATGCGTCTGTTATTTTAAAGACTGTATTTAAGAAGCAAAATTATGTCATTGAATCGATTGAAAAATTGAAGTAATTAGTTGATTTATTTGCAAACAGAGATATGAGCAGATAAATAGAGGAGAAAATAATGCAGCAGTTAGCAAATAAAAAGATAACAATAACTTTAGCTGTAGTGATAGCAGCTTTGTTTGTATTAGCAAAAATATTCTTGAGCATTGATACAACAAGAACACAATTTATTGAGCACAGCCACTTAATTTATATAGCCATAGCAGTTTATAGCTTACTTATTGTTTATGCATGCTATAGTAGGATGGGATTTAGAATATATATCATTTTGCTCTTTGCACTGTTTACAGTGTTTGCAATTCTTGATATGTCATATTCGCCTATTGATGAGGCAATGAACTTTGAGTATATCAATCATATTATTGTATATCATCGCTTGCCAGTTATTGGGCAACCTATTAATGAAGAAATACTCAATGCAGTGAATACTTCTTATGTGGATGGAAATGTAATTAATCATGAGGCTATGCAGGCACCAATATATTATGTAGCTATGGCAATATTGACAGGTCTGTTTCATAGTATTGCCCTGCGTCTAATGATATGTAGATTAGTAGGTCTATATGGGCTTTTGGTTATTGCTCATTTTGTCAATGAGATTATTCAGCTGTGTTTTTCTGGGGAGGAAAGAGATCCTCATTTTTATCGGCTCATGATGATTGTATTTATCTTTAATCCAGGTGTGATGTGGAGAGCATCAAGAGTCAATAATGAATTATTTGTGGCAATATTTGTTGTTGCGTTATTATATTTGGCCTTTAGAAATGTTTTGCAGGGGGAGAATAAAGGTGATTATCTTCTCATGGGCTTTCTTTGCGGACTTGTTTTCTTGACCAAGAATACAGCAATTTATTGTTTTGTTATATCATTTTTAGTGGCTGTAAAGCAAAAGAAGATATTGCACTTGATCATTCCAGCAATAATAGTTGGGGTTATGGTTACACCGTGGTTTATTTTTAATTATAAAAGTTATGGAGCATTGACTGGAATTAAACCACATTTGGAATTTGTCTTGCCCATTGTCAACGGAAATAGAGAGAATATTGATCTCTTAAATGTATTTATTAGCTTTTTATTGCCTTCATTTTATACGGGTGAGGAGTTTGTATTGCCAACATTTGGAGTTGGAGTTTCGGAAGCTCTATTTTGCTTAATGATGTGTCTATGTGCAGAAATTTTTGTACATGAAATTTTTACAAAGGAGCTTACTTGGAGAAAATTTAGAAGTAATGAATTGGATAGAAATTCTTGGTTAAATATTTTATGTATGGGATTGGTCTTGGCTGCTTTATTTGTCTTTATTATGGGTACAGTCAGTACAAAGGTGAACACAGTGAGAGGAAGGTATTTATATCCTGTAGCTCCCGCTTTGATTTTGATGGGGCTAAATAATTATCATAGATATGCTAAGTGGTTAAAGAGGGTTATTTCAGGATTGGAAGTACTATTGCTTGGTTGCACGGTGGCAGTTTTTTTATTTGTGGTCACGGACAAGTTTCTTGATTCTATGCAATTATCTGCTATTGGGATGAAGCAGATGACCATTGCAGACTATTCAGATGAGAATTGGAAGAATGGGATCAATGGTGATGGAAGTAAGTTATTGATGGCAAACACTGGGAACCGAGATTATTCAAAGTTGATTGGAAGAAGTATAAGTAATGGCAATCAAAGTGCAATTATTCAAGATGTGCAATACAAGGGAAGTTTTTGGGATGTCAGCCTTTCTCATAAAATAAATGCAGATGAGGTGACTTCAAGAACTTGGAATTTAGGAAAAATGAATAAAATCCATTATTATAATGAGGGATATACAGACAATGTTGGAAATGCAAATGACAAGTGGGTTTCACAGAGCTTTGTTATTTATGATCACATTGTAGAGGGGGTGGTTGTTAGGATGGCAACATACAATGTTCCGAATTATTCTTCTCATATTGAGTATAGGTTATTGAATCAAAAGGGTGATACAATTGCTAGTGGTGAAAAAGATGAAAATAATATTGGAGATAATGAGCCGTTTTACATTATGTTAGATTCTCCAGTAAAAGTGAGATCTGGGGAAAAGGTAATGTTGCAAATAAAAGCAGAAAGTCCGACCGATGCACCAATGAGCTATTGGATTACAGGAGGAGATAAGTATTCCTTGGGGAAATTATTTGTGGATAAGCAAGAAGTAACTAATGGTGATTTAGAGTTTGCAGTGGTTACGAATTAGTAAGATGATGAGGGAGTAAGATGATGAGGGAAAAGAAGTTTACATTTATCGCGCTTTTAGCCATAGTAATTCTTGTCATGAGTGTTTCTGTTGTAAAATACAGAGGGGGAGAAGTTAATTATCTAGATTCTGATGCTACATGGCATACCTTATTGACGATGAAGGCCTATGAAGAAACGCCAATTAGTGAACATAAATTTGTACCAATTGTGAGTTTAGGTGGAAGCGATAATAAATATATTTCGTGGGGAGCTACGGTACCAAGTGCAGAAGGGGATTTTTATTATACATCATTTTCAGCAGCAGGATATGTATTGCCATATTTATTTGTGAAGTTGTTCCATTTGTCAATATCAGAGAGTGTACTATATTTATTTAATAGTATTTTATTTGGAGTATCAGCTATTTTATGGTTCTTTCTATTAGACAGGATTTATATTCAAAATAAAAACAGAGAAATCTTATTGAGTATAGGGGTGTTAACTTATATTTTTTCTCCAGAACTGCTTCATGGAATGGGCATTGTTTACTGGCATCAATCTGTGATGCAGGTGACATTACTTGTTCAGATATTTGCTTACTATAGGTATAAAATAGAAAATTCAAAGAAATCTTTATATGTATTTTATGTTTTTACACTGTTAAATCCTTACATTGAATGGACAGGATATGTGGCGAATATAGGATATCTCTGTGTAGAGTTGCTTACGCTTTGGAGAAAGGATATAAAATTAGCTTTAAGAAATACTATTTTCATAGGAATTTTGACATTACTTTCTTTTGGTATTTTTTCATTACACTATTTAAGTGTAATCACACCAACAGAGTATTTTGGAGCATTGAGATATAGATTTTTTGCAAGGGGATTAGGATCAAAAGTTGAGTTGACAGCAATGTTTGGCAGTTATTTTAAGTCATTTTTATTATTGTGGCTACTATTGTTTGCATTAATTGTGTGGAATATTGTTAAGACGGGGAGAATAGAGTTAAAGAATAAGATGGTGATGTTTATTCTATTATTTCCTTTGTTAGAAAATGTGTTGATGAAGGATCACGCTTTGGAGTACACATATGATAGAATGAAAGGAATATTTATTTTATCATTTTTAATATGTGAATTGTCAGCACAGGTTTTAAATAGTAACGAAAAACAGAGAAGTATCTCCAATATTACATTAATTTGTGTTACATTGATATGTTGTATAGGAAATTTGAAATGTTATACAAGTGATAAAAGTTATGTATGGAGTGTGAATTATAGAAAAAATAATGAAAAATTAGCCTCGTACATTCATGATCATTATGCAGATAATATTTTAGTTGTGAATATGCCTGTTAGAGGATATTTAAATTTGTTGTTTGATCAAGGTATATACGAACAACATCAGCTAGAATCATCAATGCTGATAGCCTTGGAAAGAAAGAAAAAGTATATTGTGGAAATACTGACTGGAGAGGAAACGAGAAATCAGATGTATGAGTTGGTAGGAGCTCGAATTTATGATTTTGATCAAGGGGTAACTGAAGAAATAGTGCTAAATAGTGATGGAACAATTGAAAGGAAAAAATGATGAAGGATGCATTAGTTGGCTATACAGGCTTTGTTGGGACAAATTTATTTGAAACTCACACATTTGAGGGACTATATAACTCAAAGAATGTAGAAGAAGGCTTTGGGAAAGAACCAAAGCTTTTGGTATATTCGGCAGTTCCTGCGGAGATGTTTTTGGCAAATAATTTTCCAGAGAAGGATTTGGCAATTATTGAGAATGCAATGGAAAATATTCGAAAGATTGCACCCAAAAAGGTAGTCTTGATATCTTCTATTGCTGTCTATAATATGCCAGTGGAGGGAGACGAGGATACAGTTATTGATGAAGATAAGCTGCCAGCATATGGAAAAAATCGACTTTTACTTGAGAAATATGTAAAGAAAGAGTTTAATGATTATTTGATTGTTCGTCTTCCAGCATTATTTGGAAGTCATTTAAAGAAGAATTTTATTTATGATTATATTCATGTAATACCTGCGATGTTGATTGAAAAGAAGTATACTGAATTGGCGGGACAAAGTGAGCTTATTGCAGAGTGCTATGAAAATCAGAATAATGGATTTTATAAATTAAAATCTGATTTGGACAAAAAAATTTTGAGAGATTGTAAGGCATTTTTCCAAAGTATTGGTTTTACAGCTATGAATTTTACAGATGCACGTTCAGTTTATCAATTTTATAATTTAAGAAATTTGTGGAAAGATATTCAGATTGCATTAGACATAGGAATTAAGGTATTGAATATTACTTCTGAGCCAATGAGTGTGTCAGAGCTTTACACAGCACTTTGTGGGAAGGAATTCTCAAATCAGTTGTCAAAAGATCCTCTTCATTACAATTTAAAGAGTAAGTATGCGAAAGACTTTGGCGGAGAAAATGGATATTTGTATAGCAAGGAATATGTAACAGAAGAATTGAGAGCATTTGTCAAGGAAGAGATGGAAGGTCAGTAGTGATGAAAAAAGTAAAGTTAGCTGTCTCTAATATTGGTTGGGATGTAAGTGTAGATCAAGAAATATATAGTTTTATGCAAAAAAATGGATTTGAAGGTTTGGAAATTGCTCCAACAAGAATATTTGCTGAAAGTCCATATGATCATCTTCAGGAGGCCAAGGAATGGTCGACTTTTTTAAATGGGAAATATGGTTTGTCAGTTCCATCTCTTCAATCAATTTGGTATGGACAAACAGGAAATATTTTTGTGGATGAGGATAGGAAAAAACTTTCTTCATATACAAAAAAAGGCATCGATTTTGCAAGTGCAGTTGGAGCTGGAAATTTAGTTTTTGGAAATCCTAAGGCAAGAGTTATTCCAGAGAATATGCCTACAGATGTAGCTAATGAGATTGCGAAAGATTTCTTTTCTGAATTGGCGGATTATGCCGTGCAAAGAGAAATTTCTGTATCGTTGGAGGCAAATCCTGTGATTTATAATACAAACTTTATGAATACAACTCGTGAAGCAATGAATATGGTGAAAAGAGTCCACTCAAAAGGCTCGCTTCTTAATTTGGATTTAGGAGCAGTAATCTATAATTATCATTTAGATGAAGAGGACGCAGATGAGCAGGGGGCGATAGAACTATTGGAAGAGGCAGTTTTATTGGCACACCATGTCCATTTTAGTGAGCCAAGACTTGCACCGCTTAAGGAGAGGGAATTGCATAAAAAAGTTTTACAAATGCTGGAAAATGTTAATTATCCTGGATTTGTATCTATTGAGATGGGAAATACTGGAAATGTCAAAGACATTAAGCAAGCAATAGAATATGTGGCTGCATTGAGGAAAGGAATGTTTTAGAATGTTATATGAGGGAATAAAGGGAGTGCCTGATTTTACTTGTGATGAGTATGAAGAGAAGAAGAGAAAGTATGTCTTGCTCATTCCAATTATTAATGAGGGAAATAGAATCCATAAGGAATTAATGAGAGCAAAGAAGTATGGAGTCTCTAAGTTTGTAGATATTGTCATTTGTGATGCAGGATCTACAGATGGTTGTACAGATGAGAAAAAACTGAGACATCTGGAGGTAAATACACTTCTTGTAAAAAAGGGACCTGGAAAGCAAGGTGCTCAGTTGAGAATGGGATTTTGGTGGGCAAAGCAAAGAGGATATGATGGGATTTTAACCATTGATGGTAATAACAAGGATAGCATTGAAGATGTTACTAAAATGATTGCAAAGTTGCAGGAGGGGTATGATTTAGTTCAGGGATCTAGATTTATTAGGGGAGGACGAGCTATCAATACTCCATTTGTGCGCTGGCTTTCTGTAAACTTAATTCATGCTCCCATTATTTCAATTACGGCTAGACAGAGATTTACAGATACAACAAATAATTTTAGGGCTTATTCTGCAAGATATTTATTTAGTGAAAGGGTGCAAGTATTTAGGGATATTTTTATGACCTATGAACTTTTAGCCTATCTATCTGTACGTGCTACACAGATTGGAATGCGTGCCTGTGAGGTTCCTGTGACTAGAGCGTATCCAAAGAAAGGAAAAGTTCCGACGAAGATTTCATTTTTTAAGGGAAATAGCGATTTAATGAAGATTTTATTTGCAAATTTATTGGGAAAGTATAATCCAAAGGAAAGTGTATGATAGAGTCATTTGAAAAGAATAAAAAGGGGATTGTCATTATGCTGTTTTCTGCACTTTTTGTGTGCACAGGACAGTTGATTTGGAAGTTAAGTTCAACGATGGGAATTGTGCTATTATTGCTAGGATTTATTTTTTATGGAATAGGAGCACTTTTGATGATATTTGCTTATCGCTTTGGGAGTGTTTCGGTATTACAGCCAATATTAAGTGCTAATTATATTGTGAGTGCAATTTTGGGAAAGATTGTCTTAAACGAGCCAATTTCAGTGCAAAAGATTGTAGCAATTATTATTATTAGTTGCGGTGTGATATTGATCAGTGGAGGAGATTGACAGTGCAATTTATACTTATTATTCTAATGACATTATTAGGATCCTGTGCCTCTATTTTTTTAAAGAAGGCATCGGGAGGAGAAGGTCTCAAGGAGATATTGACTAATATAAATTTGTATTTAGGTGGAGGGTTATATTTTATCTCTGCGATTTGTAATATCTTGATTTTGCGTTCATTGAGTTATTCTATTGTGTTGCCATTGACCTCTATTACCTATGTTTGGACGATGATTTTATCCTATATTATGTTACATGAACACATATCAAAGAAAAAAATTGTAGGTGTCTTTGCCATTGTGCTTGGAGCAATTGTTATGGTGATGTAAGATACTTGGAGATAAGAAGGAGACAACATGTACGATTATTTAGTCGTTGGTGCAGGATTGTTTGGAGC
>ERZ773196.20-NODE-20-length-101056-cov-5.681508_pt1 | contig 101056 bp, 129 predicted proteins | sample MGYA00581009_ERZ773196 | MGnify/ENA primary metagenome ERZ773196 (study PRJEB29015, sample SAMEA2738162) | human oral metagenome | biome: human oral; feature: human-associated habitat; material: saliva | place: China | collected 2243 ... | reverse complement strand
CTTTTCGACTCTCCAGTCCCGAACACACTGACGTTTTAGTTCGTTTAAAATTCATTTAGAATGTTTTGAATTGAGTGAATTGTCAGACAACTCTACTATCCTACCCAAAATCTACTTCGGTATCTAGCAGCATTTAGAACATCAAAATCAACATCATCCATCAGTTGTTTCCGGATATTTATATTACCATACGAAGCAACTCAGTCACCTTTATTCATGTACCTATTTTCTGGAAAAAATTCCTGTCTCAACAGCTTAGAAATCTCTCGTAGTTCCTTATCATCTATATGATTCTTACCATGTAATTGCACATGTTTCTGTAAGTCAATGTAATCATCTGTACTTAAATTCGTTACTACATTCATGATAGCGTTCCATTGACGATAATAATGTACCTGTATATTTATTCCTAGATATGATAAGACTCCAATAAAACTTATAACCACTAACGTAAAAATACTCTTAGAAGTAATACTATTCATATTTTCACTCTTAACAAATGTCATAGCGAATGTCACTAATATTACACCTATTACTATAGGTGCAACTAGCCAGAGAATAATACTAGAGTCGTCTAATTGATATGTCGTCCACCCACTTTGTTCCTTTATAATCCTCAACAACTCAATGTATTTTTTCATTTTACCACCTATACATCTACAAAACCCAAAATCATTTTGAAATCTGATTTATAATCAACATCCATTGCATGAATGATACGTGTCTTCCAGTGCCATCCAAGTCACCATCATATGTTAAATATCCTACAACATACTCTACAATTCGCACTAGTACGGAAGCCACTACCAATACCATAGCAAACTTCAACGTGTCCACCGTTAACTTAACATCTACCAAATCAAATATAATACCAATGATTACGAACCATATTGTCACTAAAGCTGCAATCATACTAAAACGTGCAATTTTTCGCATTCGAACTCCTCACATTCTTACATGTTGTAAATAACTAGACCACTTATCACAACTGCCAAACCACCAATAATCAATACAAATCCCTCGACGATTGTTAGTGTATTTAACTCCAAGCTACCTGCAGACCCAATTGTTATAAACAATCCCAACAATATTAAAGCGACCCCTACAATATTTTTATATTTAATTACCCAATTGTCTTTCATGATATGTAATTCCTTTCCTTTTACTATCTCATCTTTACATGATTATTATACCATATCTCACATTTGAGTACAGACATGCTACTCAATTACAATTTCTAAATTATCAAACTCGCCCAAGTCATCCACTAATCGTACATGTTCCATGAATTCTTCAATAAAATCATCCCCACAATCTTTCAATGTGATTTTCTCAATGTCAGAATCACCAAGTAGTGTCGGTAATAAATTAGAACATACAAACTCACCGTAATTATAATCTAGATATTTATATAATTCGATACTGCAATTATTCAAAATTAAATGACTAATCTCCGAACCAGCAAACGATTTTTCTACGCTTGCTAGATAACAATTTTTGAATTCCACTTCTGTTAAATTCGTTCGTGTAAACATAGAGTCCACTACTAATGCATGAGCATTGATGGTGATTATATCGTGACCGTCAAATTGTGTACCAGAAAACATTCCACTACAATCTTTTTCGATAGATAGGATATTCAACTCACGAGCATATACACAAGTGTCCGTCAACTTATTAGCACATTCGATACTCCCAAATATGTTAATATCATCAAGACCCATGGTGATATTTAAGCTTGTATTAATACGTTTAACTTCGTCTAATATGTCAGTCTTACATGGTAGAGTTACATAAATTGAATTATCGACATAGTTGTAATTCCATATATATTCGTCACCTGTAAATTCTCTTATATTAATAGAAAATGACTTATCTACAATCTCCTGCAATCCAATATAAAAATCCCTAAAATTATCACAGAATGGCATCGCCTAACCTCCTATATTTAGTATCCTCTATCTTATTATATCACATCCTCACACATAGTACAGAGTGCAAAATAAAAAGACTTCGCAAAACAGCCAAGTCTCAGTAAATATTTTTATTTTTTATTTTTGAAATAGTCGATAATCTCATCATACACTTCATAGATATCCATGATGTACAATTGACCGTCCAACGTAACAATCTTGATGGTATCACGTTCAATAGCCATCGTTTGACCCATCGAATACCAGTCAATGTTGTTCAATAACCAGTGAATCTTAAAATCATCACACTCCACTTTAACTTCATTCTTGAACTCATGTCGTGCAAAGTCTTCGAATTTGTTATAAACTGGACAACCTAACTCTTGACATTTTTCTAAAAACAATCTTCCGTCTGCAAATTCCATATTAATTCTCCTCTCTAATTGATAACCTAATCATAACAAATTTTGAGTACAATGTCAAAAATAAAAGAGTCGTAGATTACGACTCTTTTCGTTCTTTTTCCTCATCATTCCAGAGAATCAATGCTCCGGTTGAATTCACAATATAGAATACATATTTACCAACATTGGCATAATTTCCTTGCACAAACGCTTTCGCCAGTTGGACAAAATTATAAACCAACCAAAATTGATATTGTGCTGTCAATTTTAACATGTTATAGAAGTTTGCGATTAAAGATAATGCAAATGCTACGGTAGTCACCCAAGCGAGAGTACTCATATTACCACCATAACCAAGCCAGTTAGAGCCCACAGAAATAATAACTGATACAACCGAAAATCTCATTAAGTATTTCCATTTCATAGACTCATTCATCTCATTCGGTTTACCTTCTTGTGATTTATTCCATTCTTTAATAGCGTAAGCGTAGATTAAGAATGTGATTGGATACGTAATGATAGCAGCTTTATTCCCAAGCACATAGTCAATAGAACCAGATAAAACTACATTAACAATTCCATATAAGTTCCCTTTCTTATCTACTCGTCCAGTCAATCGTGTTGACATCATGGACAATCCTACGTTCACTACAGAGATTAAACCTAATGGAATAATTGTAGCAATCCATTGTAAATCTCCCCAATTCACGTACTTATCCAAACGTGTTCCTAAATATCCCGAACAAATCGCAATTCCTACTACTAACGCAACTCCGACCAAATCGAAGTACTGACTCTCAGCAAATTTTCTTAATTGTTTTCTCACCATTACTCTCCCCATTCTTTTCTACGTTTGCGACGTTCACTCCACTTACAAATTCCCACAAATGCGTAAGAGAAAATAGCAAGTAACAGAATCCCCACATAAATTGTGATTGGTGCAAACACGATAATGTCACTCAATCCCGGTAAATAATACACCTTCAACAACATAAGAAAAATTGTACCTAAAATCCATTCCATCTTTCATTCCTCCTTATCGAATCCACTTTAAATCTCTGCCCACGACTACCGTTTCAAGTCCATCGTGTTCAACAATCAGATAATCCATGTCTGAATCCATATCTATATCGACCAACTGTAATCGAGAAGTGTCCCCACTCAGTTCTTCCTCGTCTCCGTTCTCAAACAATCCTACCAGTCGAGCATCTGTTCGCTCGATTTCTGAGATTGACTCAATTCCTAATTGTTTTAATGCGATATCGCTTAGCTCAACCACGCCATAATCTTTATTCAACACCATTTTTTGTAACATTCTAACGCCCTCCTATTAACTTAGTAATTACTTGTTGTAACTCTTTTCGAACTGCTGGTAATAATTCTAATGCTTCGACCACAGTCTCATCACTATATTTATGTGCCAAGATGTTTCTAAGTCCTCTAAACTTATGCGTACATTTCAAGTTCTTTTGAGTACCATCGCTCAATCCAGCAATGTGTAATAATTCTACCATTTCAATAATAGCCATCCCATGTGCTCTTAAAGAAATGTTTTCTGGTACAGCCAAATCACGACATTGAACCACTTGTCGGTTTAAGTTGCGACAAGCAGTTAGTGCATTTTGAATTTTAGTCACGTCTTGTTTACTAGCCTTTGCCATCTCGACACCTCCGTTCTCATCTCTACAAATATAGTATAACATATTCTCAATTTGAGTACAGACCACCAACGCAAAAAAAGATTATAAAATTATTTATCATCTTCATGCAATTTATTCATTTGTTCCACAAACTCTGTCAAAGCTTTTGCCACAAACTTGTCATCAACAATTTCGTCGAGTCGTTCATCTAATGTATCTTTAGTAGCAATCCATTTTAATAGATTACCTACAGTACCCTTTAATTCAACATCGTCTAACCCTTCCAACAATTTTGGATTTAAACCACGAGAACATAGAATGTGGTATCCGTTCGGTGTTTCGTACGTCAACTCAATTGATACTCCGTCTTTGGTGAGAACGTCAACTACTTTTTCAAAAATGTCGATTGATTTTGTATCCACATCAATTAAACATTTTTTAGTTTTTAAATTCGCTTTTTTATTTGACTCACCAATTGCCAATTGGATAATCTGACTCAAGTCTGGAGCTTGTCCTTGTTGTAAACGGTTTAATAGCTCATGCACCAAACTATAGCTCATTTTAACATCATCCGTTTCATTAAATGAAACATAGCAACGACATGTCTCACCCCAAACTCCTTGTTCCACAAACAAATTAAATTGGTCTCGCAACTCCTTTTCGTTAGTGTACGATAATGACTTTTGTCTTACTTTGAAGTTTTTCAGCCCTGCATTATCTTTATTTCTACTTGCAAAAAATGCAGTTTGTGTTGTCATCACATCACCTTCTTATCAACTATTTGTCTTCGTCTACGTTATCGTATGAATTAACGTCAGCATTATCATTTTCATTAACAGTATCGTCATCCGTGCTTGTCATATAATCATAAATCTTAGATGGTGTTAATTCGAAGTATCGAATGTCTAGAGCACGGTCAATGATTGGTTCTGGTAGAATTCGGTCAACGCCAGACACTACATCGTTCATCGTACCAATAACTTTGAATCCTTCTTTGATTACCAATTCTTGTCCATCCATAAAAATTGATTTAGAATTATCTAGTACAGATTGCATGAATTGTAACAACGTATTTGACGCCAAATTCATTTCATCACACACGATTGGTTCACCATTCTCCATTGCTTGAGCAAACACACTCTTTGAGAATTGAGCATTACCATTGCCATCGAACGTAAAGTCAAACATCAATTCTTTGGCTGTCATATCCTTATGCATACCAATTTTCTTACTAGCTTCACGCAATGCAGCTGTTGTCTTACCACCACCCGGAGGGCCGAAGTAAATTGCGAATCGTTTGTTGATTCGTTTTGGATTTGCAGATTTTAACTTATTCATCATTCGACGCCATTCTTGTGATTGCGTTTTCTTCATGAAATCGTCACATTCACGACCCGTGAGCTTTAAATATCCATATAAATACGATTCTGGATTACTATGGTGTAGCATAGTACTCACCATACGTGGTGTCACAGCTGTATCGAATTGCAACATCGTATTTTGAAGTTCCTCAATTCCCTCCAAAACTTCTCGTTTAATTTGATTTTCAGTTTTAGTTACATTCTCTGTGTATCGGTTAATAGTATTTGGTTCACTAGCCACATTTGAGATTGTAGTTGAATTTAAACTACCATAGTTACTACCAGAACCACCATCTACATTTGACTTTTTCGAACCAGCAATAATGTTACCATTTTCATCGTACACTTTAACAGCTCGTTGGTCTTTCACTTTTGCCATGTTTACATCTCCTTATTTACTTATTCTCACTTATTATATCACAATCTACATTTGAGTACAGACTAGAATTAATATTCGTCCTTGATTACGATTGTAACGTCATCTAGTCCAATCAAGTCAGATAATGTCTCTATTTCAAGTAGTATTTCAGCTACAAAATCACTTGTGCAGTCAATTAAATTAATTTCACTCAAATTTTTTGGATTCTTACCAATCATTTTGTATAATAAACTACTAGCAACTACTTCAAGACCTTGAGGTCTTACATAATCTGTTGTGAGCCAACATTCATTGAAAGTTAAAGTCTCAATGTTAGAATCAATTAGCATTCCGCTTGCGTTAGATACTCCAACTTTATATAACTCAAGCATTTCAATAGTACTTCCACGAAAAGTACCTCGCAAGTCAGCATTGTCGTAATTTTCAATCGTACATGATTTGAATATATCCCGAAACTGAGCCTTGTTGAACGTGTTTGTTAATGATATAAAGCCACCATTACCAATAATTCGAGTTGTTCCCAAATCTTGTCTAGTAAAACCCATGTTATAGTCAGTTCCTAGCAGTTGACAGTTCTCTCTCGGTACTAGCTCGAATCCATGGTCTTTTAACATTCCCTTGAACTCACTAAATGTACTATAACCATTTTCTTTTGCTAGTAAGACAAAGTGTTCATCACTTGAATATAAATGTTGACCGTCGTTGAAATCACCTTCGATTTCAATAACTCCATCTACATTTTCCAAACTCTGAAAATCTTCGAGTATACGTTCCAATAGAGCGTCCAATGTGTCAAAGCCTTTTAATGACATCTATCCTTCCTCCTTATTCAATCTCAATTTCAATACTTCCAAATCTATGATTTTCGTCGACCTTATCAATCTCCATCAACAAAACATCAACAAACTCAGTCGAACAGTTCACACATTCAATTTTTCCAATTACCGATGTTTCGTCAAAAATGAAATCTAATGACGTCTCGTGATTATCGGAAGTTGTTTTAACAGAATAATGCTTAGCTAGTTCACAATTTTCAAATCGAATTGTACCAATCGTACAGTGTGGTAACACATTATACCATGAGAAAATATCCACATTTTTGATTATCAAATTTTCTAAATCAAAATAATGAAGCATTTCACCAATATCAACATTTCCATCATAATCTAGTAGTATATTTTCAACATCTTTATAATCCATTTCTTTTGTGTAATTGCGAACATTCAGTACAGCATTTCTTCTAACATCTTCGGAAACATCACCAATCTGAATTTCAACATAATCACTCATTGGTAATAGAGTATTCAATGTATCATTGACGTTATAGTCAATGATAGAATCAACTCCAATTCGTGTCATCTTAGTTGCTTCTCTTAGCTCCCCCAATGCTTGAATTGTTTCTTTTAAACCTTGATATGATTTTTCAACATCATCCATTAAACCACCTCTTGTCATGGATTACAACCCCCTGTCAATTTTCTTCAACGTTTGAATAATAAATTCCTCTAAGTGTTCTGCGTAACGACCTCTGACCAAATCAACATCCGCTTTCTTAAAGTTATTGAAATACTCAGCATTCGTTGAATCCACACAAATGTATACATTCTTCTTGTCCAAATAATTCAAATCACGGTCTTCCAATTCAGCTCTACCATCGAGTAGTAAGATGTTGAATGTCTCGTCATTATAGTTTTTCTTAAAAATTCGTCGTAGTCTCGAACTAATTCCAGTACCACCATCACATCGAAGTTGACGTGCGCTTCCTTCCACTTCTTTCTCGTCACAATCATTAATCGTTGTCAACGTAAATCGAAATGCTTTGTTTAACTTGTTTTCCAAGTCAATCAGTAATCGTAACATTTTGTTTACAACTTTTTGATTGTTTTTGAATGACCACGATTGGTCCAGATAGAAGTTAATCACAAATTCAGTTGGTGCTACATCATCACCATACCCATTATTGAAGATTTTATAGTGAATGTCCTTCATTCGATAAATTCGTGAATAGTTCACTGTACCAGAGTAACTGTAACCACCATTCATATTATCTGGATTTTCAGCTCTAGCTTTAGCCTTTAATGTGATTTTTCGAACTAGTGACTCCACTGAATGGTTTCTAGTAAGTTTGTCTAGCAATACCTTTTGTGCAATCTCATCTTCCTGTTCGGCCTTCAACATTTCTAATGCTGCTATCATCAATGTAGCTGCTTCTTCATTTGTCAACTCATATGGTGATTTTTCGTGCTCCCCATCGTAATTTGAATCCTCATTCTTACAATCATGTCCACAACTATTACTAGATTCTTGATTGTTAGAGCCATCTGTGTTGTTCTGATTCCCTTGATTATCTTTATTACGTCGCTCATCTTGATTATCTTGTCCATCTTGATTATCTTGTCCATATTGATTATCTTGTCCATATTGATTATCTTGTCCATATTGATTATCTCGATTATTTTGATTATCTTGACCGTCCTGATTGTCTTGATTATTTTGATTATCTTGTCCATCTTGACTTTCTTGACTTTCTTGACTTTCTTGATTGTCTTGACTTTCTTGATTGTCTTGACTTTCTTGATTGTCTTGACTTTCTTGACTTTCTTGACTTTCTTGACTTTCTTGATTATCTTGATTATCTTGATTATCTTGATTGTGTTGACTGTCTTGTTGGTCGTCACCATCATTACTCTCTGGACTTTCGTTATTATAAAAATCCACAATAATGTCATAATAGATTGCCAACATACGAGCATAATCATCTGTTGTCACATTAACTTTTAATAAGTATTGCAACTCAGACATAATACGAATATAATATTTGTTTTTAACACCCATTAGCATTGGTTTAGCAAATCTAAGTTCTGGTGTATCTTGAGCATTTAGTACATCTTTGTGCACCATTCCACGAAATCTTGGAAAATCAACATCAATGTAGTAGTTCTTCAATGCGTTCTCGATACGAGCGTCTTCAATTAAATTCATAGTTCTATCAAACTCATCTTCTGGCAATCGGATATCGCCCTTGGTTAGTCGATACTTATTTACCAACTGTGACGTATACTTATTTTGTCTTAATAAGTCCATTTTGGTCAAAATACTATGAGAAACCTCATGATAAAATAATGTACGTACCATGGATTCGTCGACAACATCTAATTTGTCAAACATACGCAATCCAATTGTGATTTCATTTTTCACCATGTCAATATAAGTTGCAGAATGTACTCGGTCGTATACCTGACTTACCTTGTTGTTTGATTTTGTATAATAGTTGATTGGTAATGTTTCTAAAATGTTAATAATTTGTTCATCCGTCATTCTCATTATAATCTATCTCCTTGTCAATATCTCACTTTCTAGTATAACATAAATCACAATCGAGTACAGCCCCAAAATAAAAAGTGAGTGGATTACCCACTCACTTCATCGTTGATGACAATTGTCAATTTATTGAAGATTTTATCTAAGTCAGACCAACAGTTATCGACTGCTTGATTTACACCACCACAGTTGTTCAATTCTAAATATCGAACACACGAACCTTCTATCAAATCAAACAATGTACCTTCACCCTCAAACTCACAGTTATTCAACGTGATTTCTCTCGTGATTGTGTTCTCAAGAACGTGCTCACCTCGAAACACACAATTCTCAAATGTGACATACTTCGAGAACTTCGGCTCGCCTTCCAAATAGTCAGACCACTGTTCTTCCGTCATAATTCCTTGTACCGTTTTAACTCCACCACTCATGAGAGTCGCCTACTTTTTCAGTAAATTTGTGAATATTGCTTCAAGCACTTGTACTACAATTGAGTTCCCAGCTTGTCGATACAAGTATGGTACTCGTGTCACTTTAAATGCTTTGTCATAGTCATCGTCTGTGAATCCCATTAATCTAAAATACTCACGACTTGACAACTCACGACTCCAGAAATAATTCACCAAGTCGTCAGAATCATCATACAACTTCTCAGTAGAAATACCTCCTAAATACACTTTTTGATTTGCAGTCGTCAATGTTTGTACATACCAACTTTCGTGATTTGTAACAACTGTACTTCTGAATGATGCGTATACTTGACCTAATCCGTCAATTTTGTTCTTTGGAATTTCATGTTCAATTCCGTTCAATACATTCTTAATACGCTGTTGCAATCCAGCATCTCGTTTAACAATATCTCGTTGTTTCTCCATAGATAATCGAGCTTCTACTGTATAGTCCACGAAGTCGGAAATCTTAACGTCTAGTTCACGACCGACTGGAATCTCGTAGCCAGTGTCCACATCTTTGCGAATAGAAACCATAAATACACGCTCACGATTCTGTGGAATTCCAAAGTGTTTAGCGTTCAATACCATCACGTAAGAGTTGTAACCCATATCGTCAAGCCAGTCTTTCCAAATGTCAAAGTTATGTTTGTGTTTCACTGACAATAGAGCTTTTACGTTTTCCATTAACAAGTACTTCGGTTTTTGTTGTTCAATGACACGCTCACATTCCCAAAGCAATGAACTTCGTGTACCACTTCCACGGTCTAATCCATGACCGTAACCAGCGAATGAAATTGATTGACATGGAAATGAATATGTGAATAAATCCATTTCTGGAAACTCTTTTACCTTCGAAATATCACCGACATTTTTGATTGCGACTGATGCTCTGTAAACAGCTTCCAATTGTTCACCGTTTAATTTAATTCGATTACCTTTCTTATCTAATGGAATGTTCAACCGTTCCATGTATTCTTGCATTTCTTCTACACTTGGAATTTTAACATCGCTTATGTCTGTATGGACAGCAGCATACGATTTAATTGCTTCACCATCCACTTCCGCAACACCAACGCTCTCAAAATCAACGCCAATGTTCTTCAATGCTTTCGCTTGTGCTCCAATTCCAGAAAATGCTTCGAAAAGTCTTAACTTTTTCATAAATACCTCCACTAATATAATATCTAATATGTATAATTATTATAGCATAAACTGAATCGAAAAGTATATAAAATCACAACAAAAACACGCCTAGAACGTACGAAAGATACGCTTTAAACGTGTTTTGTAATTAACCATTTCCATTAAAAATTTTGTTCGATTATATAATAACGACCATCATGCTTACCAACGCATGTGAAATTACTATATACAGCAATCTCAACGTCATCATCCGAGAATTGCTCTACAAACTCATCTGTGACTTCTTTGTTGAAATAAACGAACTTGAGAACATCCTTCTTCGTCCAAACTAATAAGTTGTTCACCACATAATCTGGGTGCAGTCTCGTGCTATATCGCATATCTTCTTCATCACAATGTTTCACAATACCTTGTTGAATCTGCTCTGGTAATTCAAGTAATCGTTTACCATCTTTACATGTAGCTGCGTATGTCAAGTAATCAATTTCTGCTATAACAGCCATGTCTCCACCTCCAACTACATCACGTAATAAATTCCATTGGATTCACCTAGAAAAATGAATTTATTCGAATGATATAATTTTTCATGTAATACTTCATCATCCCATGAATCAACTTCTTCGTCTGTAAGTTCACGGTTATCTAATAAATAACGTAAAATCGCTCTTTTAGTCAATCGACGTAAATGATTCATAACCAAGTTGTCTGGATGATACCAGCTATTCTCATCTATCTCATCTACATAATTCATATAATCCTCGATTTCATCTTGAATATTTTTTGGTAGAGCCAACAACTGTTTTCCACTATCAAACAATGATGCGTATTGCATATAACTTAATTCAATTCTAGCTTTCATTTTCATCCACCTCGATTACATTACGTAATAAATTCCATCTTCTTCCCCAAGATATGTGTAATTATTAGACAATTCCTCAATAATTTCGTCTTCGTCCCACGCTTCGATTTCCTCATCTGTAGCTTCACGCTCACCCATCTCATGAACGACCACCTCACGTTTAGTAAATCGTTGCAAATAATTTACTGCCAATTCGTCTGGATGATAACGTGGATTTTCAACCAAATCGATTCCATCCATGAACTCCTCAATTTCGTCTTGAATGCTTTCTGGTAAATCACATAATTGACGTCCCGGACCGCATAACGACGCATATTCTATATAACCTAATTCTGCTTTGATTGTCATTTTAAATTCCTCACTTTCTATTGAAATAAGTAGTAACTTCCGTCAACTACACCTAAGAATCCGTAATTATCACGTAATTTTTCAATTAGTTCGTCTTCATCATATTCCTCAGATTCTTCCTCATCCACTTCTACATCATAAGCCAACCAAATAGCTTCACATTTGTCAGCTTCGGTAAAACTATTCACCCACATGTTGTCAGGATTAGCGTTATAGTTTTTAGATAATTCTAATCCGTCAAAGTATTTCTCTATTGCATCTTTTATTGATTCTGGTAAATTACAGAAATTCTTGCCATACATCGTGTTCTCAGCGTATTCTAAATAATCCATTTCTACTAAAATTGTCATAATTTGTTAATCCTTTCTTTTACATGTAATAATAAGTGTCATCGTCAAATCCAAGATACGTATAATTATATTCCAAGTGTGACACGATGTCGTCGTGAGAATATTCTTCAAAATCTTCTTCCGTTGGATTTTTAACTCCAAACTCATAATTCAACACCTCAAGTGTTGAATGTTGATAAATGTCACCATACACATTATCCGGGTGTGATTCTGGATGCTCCACCAAATCAACATCGTCAAAAATCTCATCTAATCTATCAAGTACCTCAGCTGGAAACTCAGCTAATTGTTGACCAATTCGACCACATGTAGCCGCAAACTCCGTATACGTTAAATCCACTCTAATTGCCATTTAAAATCACTCTCTTTCTAAAATCATCCTTGTGGGTAGAAGAAGTAATAAATATCATTAAATTCTCCTATAAACCACCATGTACTTTCAATATAATCTACAATAAAATCATGGTCAATCTCGCTCTCCACAACATCTTCATAGTTTAAAATACGATTTTTAGCATCCTCAAACGTCCATTGTTCAAATGACAACCACATGTCATCTGGATTTAATAATGGATTTTCCACAAAGTCCGCTTCACTCATCATGTCGTCAATTGCATCACGTACATCTACTGGTAAATTTTTAAAGTTTGAACCATAACCATATAACGTACTAAGCTCACAATATCCAATATAATCGTCTAATCTAATTCCCATAATTACCATCTCCTTATTAATTAAATCCAAGTTTTCTTAACAACTTTCAAGTCATTTAAGAATTTAACTACATCTTCTCGTACTTTATGTACGACGGTCACTAATGATTCTTGAATTTTGTTCATTTTTTCATACAAGTCAATGTATAATTCCACGTCGTCAATTCCATTATATCCGTTGTCATTACTATATCTCTCTAGCATTTCAACATATGAACTTTCGTTGAAACCATCTTCCATTTCGAATAGTCTATTCATGTCCAAAAATGTTCTACTTACTAAAACAACTCGAATATCATCTAGTCGTGTAGTGAATGCTGGTTTTAGCTTGTAAGCTCCGTTCGTGTCCATGATTTCCACTACCAAATCAGTTGGAATCTCAAGAATTCGCTCAAGTTGTTCACTACGCCAATTCATGTAGTCACGGTCACTCATGTGTGCTCCACGTGACTCTCGGAATTCCTCAAATCCTAAATCACGCTTTTTCATTTCAGTTTTAATTTCATTAACTGCCCAATCTAAAAACGCACCAAGTTTTACAAATTGGTCATAACGTTTTTCGTATAACGCTTTATGTTCCATTTAATCCACCTCAAATTTAACTTACTTATAAATTTATAATATCATATGAACTCATAATTAGCAAATTATTTAGTCATATACTACTCAGTCAAATAACTCTCACAACTAGAGTGAAGTCGACTCTTTGTAGAGTTAATAAAGTTTATAACGAATTCCATATTTTCAATTATACCACCTAACTCTGTCTTCATCAATGGAATCCCATCTGCGAATATTGAAATAATATAATCCCAAACTTCGTCATTCTCATCCCAATCATCAATACTCTCATCATTTTTCAACTCATACCAAGACTCAATGAAATCTATGAATTGTTGCTCACCAAATCCTTTGTTTAGGTCAATATATTGTGATAAAGAACCTACACAATAATCAAAAAGTCCATCTTCTAGACTCCAATCACGTACTTTCGGGTCAATGTCAAACCTCGAAACTCGACATTCTATCACCCCAGACCCAGTCATAAATATGTACATGTTTCTCTCACGTGTCACATCACAAATTGAACGGAGAACTCCATGCATCCAATCATAAAATTTATTATCATTGGTACAATATTCCAACTCCAAGTCACAAAAGTCAATTATCACCGTTTGTTCCAACTCTAAAATTTTATGAATCCGACTCATTGTTTCTATTCCATATTCTTTAAAAAGCTCCATTGCTTGTTTTTTCTTACTCATTAAAATCACTCCTTAGTTGTTTTAACCATTATATCACACTCAAAAAGAAAAATCCAAAGTGAAACCACCTTGGATTTTAAGTATTTAGCAATATTCGTTATACAATTGATACACTCTTCCGAGCTTCAACGTCAACTCTTTTACAAAATTATTGTCTTTTTGCATTTCAGTATCATACCATTTTTCAAAATCACCATTGCATAATTGCGGATTATCTCGAAATGCATTCTCATCGATAGCAATAGCCATGTCAACAAGTTCAGCATATACCAACTCATAAACAAATTTCATACGTTGTTCCATGAATGACTTCAATCCAGAATCTAAGAAGTTTTTCAATTCATTACGACCACTACGCATATTCTGTAGAATTTGTTCCATGTTTGATTTCATATCGTTAAACGCTACTCGTAGCCATTCAAAAAGTTTGACTTTATCATCACCAGACAACTCATCAATTGTCGACACTCTGTATCTAGTGCAAACATAGTTTACGAATGTCGACTCGTCGAATGTTGTTCCAAGTTCATTTGACCACTCTTTATCTAAAAATAAGCGTGTAAACCCTAGAATCAAATCGTCTTTTGTTTCCCAACCATCACTATTGATATCTCGAACCCAACATTCATCGTTCTCGACATCCCAACCAAGAAGTAAGTTGTATTTACTCAACATTTCACATCTTCGATTATACATATAATATACAGCATGTTTGAACGCATCTTCACTACCACCAATAACATCCGATGCTAGTCGTTCACGTTGTCGGTCTAATCCAATTTTCATCTTACTACGTAATTTAATTAACTCGTCAATGTAACCATTTAGTTCTTGACCGAAATCAATAAACAATTGTGTTAATTTATCCTCACTACTCATATTCTAATCCCCCAATGTTTAAGTCACTAATCATGTCGTTCAACACATCTTGAAAAATAGGTGTTACATAGTCTTTTAAATCAATGATTTTTACAACAGATTTTCCATTCTCAATCTCACCATAGTACCACTCGTCAAAATTACCATTTCGTAATTCACTCATTACTTCTTTAGCACTCTTGTTACCAATTGGTACATTTTTATCATTTAATGCACTCACTACAAAATATGTCTTGTCGTACAACTCATAGTAGACATCATGCATACATTTAGCACAAATACTTACCATATCATTGATAGTTTTCTCAACATCACGTTGTGTGGATTGTACATTTTCTTCCAGTAGTTTCAATTTAGCTTTCAACTCATCAATACGTGTATGCATCATTTTGATAAACTTATCACAATCCTCTGGTGATAGTTCGTTAACATCAGATACTCCAAACTTGACTAATAGGTATTTCACTAACTCATTTGCGTTGAATTTACCATCTGTTGAAAGCACATCGTACGGTCTACCTAAAAAGTATTTCAAGTAGTACTTTCTACCTTCATTGAAATCCCAATCGTTACCAATTCTTAAATATACTTTTCCGTTTTTCCATGTTTGACGTAAACCGTCTTTCATTATAACATCATCAATACCATCGTATACCTTATTCGGAAACTGATTATACTCATAATCAACTTCTGAACATTCTTTCTCATGAAACATACGACTTGTTTCATCAAAACTGATTGGACATCCTGTTGATAATAATTGCTCAATTTTATTCATTCTACTTTCAAAAATGTCACCATATTCTAAATAAACAGCTAACATGTCATCAAATTGTGGTAATGTAATTGTGCTGTTACTCATTATAAACCACCATCTTTCTTTAAATAAACCAGACATTAAGTCTCAAGTCACTAGCAAGGTTTTGCATTTCTACTTCCATATCGTGAATCACGTCGACTGAACCGTAATTCGATACTGTGCCATCGTACCACGAATCGAAATCTTTATTAGTTGCTTGTAAGATTTTAGTCACCAAATCACCAGTGCCATCATACTGTCTCAAATCATCTAACTCATCCATAATGTAATCAAAGTCGTGCCGATATATTGGTCGCATGTGAGCTGCACATTGTTTCACGTTGTCATTTAGTAAATCCTTACATTTAGTGTAAACTTCTCGCACGTCATCAATTCTAAATACTTTTTCAACATTTTCATAAGCCACTTCCACCATCTCTAATGTCGATTCTAAAACTTCGTTCTTGAAAATGTCCCTTTTCGTCAACGAAAGCTTGATAATAGCTACATTCTCTAACAGTTTTTCAAATGAGCGATTACCACCACCAAAATCATAATTGTAATAACGTCGTAACTCACCAAGTGACTCGTCAATCAATGTTTCTAAATCAGCATGTTCCAAACTAAATGTTTTTCTTGGAAATCTATCATCAACGAACTTAAAACCACTTTCAGTTACAATTCGATTTAACTCATCACTTGTCTTGTCAACCCACTCACGATAAGCTTCAATCACCCAATCCCATTGATTGTTAGGTGCAAACATTCGCTTAGTTGTTTCAAAATTCGTCAAAATTGGTTTGTGAAACTCCACCCAATCATTTACTGCGTTGTCTAAATTCGCATTCAATAAGTCAAATTTATTTTTTACATCACCCAATAATACAACCATAATATCACTCCTATTTATTCAATTCATCAACTGAACGACCTAATTCGTCAAGAATACCAACAATTTCGTTCATCGGTATTTGATTTTCTACATGGTATTTATACCAGTCATCAAAATTACCATAGTTCAATTGTTTATTCACTTTAACCACAACAAAATCATATTTGGGATAATTGGCTTCCAAAATAGATAATAATGACAATGCTTCATTATAATCTTCTTCACAAATTCCACACATGTAATTTGCACAGTCAGTCATTGAGCACAAAATTTCTTTCGATAACTCATCGTACACTTCTTCTAGTCTACTACGCTCAATCATATAATTCATACTCTCAATTGCTTTTGGTAGTTTGTGTTCTACAACCCAACCGTCAGTCTCATCAAACATGTAATCAAAAACTTCGTCTGTTAATCCGTTCTCAAATGATACACCATATGGTTCTAGTCCAAGTGCAGATTTAGCAACTTCATTCATTACGTCGTCAAAAGTCTCACCCTCTTTTTGAGCTGGTAAAATAATTTGACATTTACAATAAACGTCGCCCTCAATATTCAACCAATATCCCTTGTCTTCTACCAATTTTTGTAATCTCGACTTGAAATCGTTTTCCCACTCTTTGTATTTTGTAGTCATTGGTATAAGAATGTTATTTCCGAACATTGTGAATTCTTTATGAAATGAAAGTTCACGTTTAGAGCAAATGAATCGTAACTCATTTGCTCGTTCGTTAAACACATTCACAAATTCTTTGTATAATTTATATGCTTCTTGTCTTGTAATCATATGTTTCACCTCAATTGTGATTAATCCAGTCGTTCTCTGTTTTTAAGTGCTTCAACATATCCTACGATATTTAGAATTGAAGTTCCACGTACATGAAATCCATGAATTCCACCATAGTACCAGCGATTGAAGTCACTGCAAGCTAGAAAATTATAGATTAGTGCTACATCTTCTTCGTAATCGAAATCATCCTTCAAGTCTTCTAGTAAACGAATCGCTTCGTCGAATTTCGATTTATATACAGCTTCCATGAACTTAGCACAATCGTTAGTCATACTATCCACTAACTCATTAATCTCAGCGACCGTCTTCATAATCGATTCGTCCTTCAATCGATAATGTAACATGTCAATAGATTCCGTAATAGATTTATACAAGTCGTCATAATCAGACTCATTAAATTTCGCATCTAAGATTTCTTCGAAATTAATCTCATCTATATGCACAGACTTTGGTAAGTATGACTGCAAAACACCTCTGATGCACCACAATCCCATTGCTGGAATAAACCCATCTAAACTTAATCCTTGAGTCAGTTCACGTAATTCAATCTGATAATGGTCATCATCAATGTGTAGAAACAATCCGTTTTTGTCAGCGATGTCGAATAGACGATTTCGTTTGTATCGCACCCATAAAAGATAGTGACCACGAATTTCTGAGTCAGTTGTATCTCCAAAAACGTCCCAAAGCTCATTAAATGGTAATGGATGTTTCTCATCCAACCACTTGCCAATGTTATCTTTTATGTGTTTATACGTATCAATGTAGTCGTTCCAAATTCTCAACACATCGTCTTTAGTTTTCATTCTCACTCTCTCCTTACTACTTTTCTAGTTGTTCTTCTATAAGTCGTTTTAGCGTTCGTTTTGCAACAGTTAGCTCATCTAATGACATCTCATGCTTGACATACTTTGTATAAAAATTATAGAAGTGATTTAACTCAATCATCTCGCCCCATAAATCTAACGCAAATGGTCGACCAATCAGTTCTTGAAACGCTAGAGCTAGTCGTTCAACGTCACGATAGTACGCTTCGTAATAAGCTCTCATGAAATCACGACAATCTTCAAATGCGTTGTCACATAGAGTCATAATTTCATTTACGAGCTTAGTGTATTCTGAAAGTCGATTAGACAAATCAACACTTAATTGATTGTAAGCAGTTCTAAGTTCTTTCTCAATCTCAGACCACTCTTCTGGTGTAACATCTTCCCAAGATTCTTTATGTGTTTTATAATCGAGCACATATTTCTTCAATGTGTCATATTCATTACCATATAGCTCTTTAGCTGATTGATACTCATGGTCTCCTAGTTTCACTTTCATCAACTCGTTAATGTCACTCATATCAACAGCAATAATTAAGTTCGATTCATTTTTCACGTCAAAGTTGAAAGTCTTACAAACTTCTTGCATTTTTCCAAAGTAGCTTTTATACCATGTATCATATGCATCATGCAACATCGGTTCTTCACTATAAAACACTTTCTCAGTGCGACCGAATGGTGAGATAATCACTTGAATTGTTCGTAATCGAGCTTCCTGTCTCTTGTAAGCATTTACAAACATCATCCAATCAGCGATTAATCTGTTCACAGCCATTGACCATCTTACGTCTTTTTCCTCACCCATGCTATAGCACCTTCTTCGCTAAATCTAGATATTTAACCACTTCGTCTAACTCACGTTTATGATTCGTTGCATCATTATACCAAATTTTAAAGTCCTCCCAGATTATTTGGTCTGATAGTGTAATTGCAAAATCTTCCTTACCTCCATCATATAACCCTTGAACCACTCGTCTTAACTCATCATGGTATTTCTTGTAATGTGGACGCATAGCCTTCTTACATTTTTCTCCCAAACCTAATTGCTCAGTTGTCACAATCGCAACTGCGCGCCGCAGTTTGAAAATACAGTCATCCAAATCTGATGTCATTTTATCAATTGCGAATTGTAATACCTTCTCAAATCCATCAAATTCTACATCTCCAGTTTTGGTAACATATATTTTTACCAAATTGCTCCATTGGTGTGAAAATACAATATCACTCAATTTGAAATCATCTCCAAATCCCGGAAAATACTCATGTCCCAATCCATCGATTAAATCACCGTAAGTATCCATTCCATTGTCACCCGGAAACGATACTTTCCATACAAACCCTTCAATTGTATATTCATTACCAGTTTCAGAAACTTTTTTAGCGATTGCTTTGTCTTGTCGTTCACGCCAAGCGTCATATAAGTCACTTAAATCATCACAATACCATGAGTCATAATATTTTTGAAAATCAGCATAACTTGCTCTACGTGTTTGTCGCAAATCCTCAACGACTTTTAATCTAGATGTAAATTCATTTTTGAAAATCTCCGATAATTTAATTACGTTATCTTTTATACTCATTAAAATCTCTCCAATCTGATTCATTACTATCATGATTATAACATAAAAAGAAGTCATCCTCAAATTAGATGACTTCCAATTATTTACTTATTTTTCTAATCTACCGTAAATATACCACATACCGTTGATAACCACCTAAACATTGATAGTCATAGTAGCGTCTAGCCCCTCTATCTCAAATATTTTACGCATTGCTCTACTCTTACGCATGCTATCAAATGACCTCTCGTCATCAAGTCCTACGACCTCACGAACTCGAATCCAAGATGAATTTCCATTCACTGGTATTTCACTTTTATCCCCATTCAGCAGTATTTGTAGCAACAGTTTGTTGTTCACGAACACATCGCCAACCATTTCTAGTGGATTTTCGAAATGATACGGTACCCACATTCCCATCATTTCGTTACGATATCCAATTTTTCCACTAATGTCTTGTGCTGGAAACAAAAACTTAACTCCCATGAAACAAGTAGCGTGTACATTATCGTCAATTTCGATGTCCTTACATTCACCTAGCGACAAAATAATTGGATGTTGTAGTTCACTACTAACTAATTTCGCATTAATATTTAATCCCATACGCTTATTCCTCCTAATATTCACTCTCAGCGAGAGCAATGTTCTTCTTCAAGTTGTATGTAATAACCAATAGTGGATGAATTGAGCGTTCTCTATCAATCATAAATTTATAAAAAGTATCAAATCCTTCCACAAATAACGTTTCGTTCAGTTTACGAATGTATTCATTTCTTGGTTGCAGCTCTACTAGTTTTTCATACAACTCTACAGCGTTATCATAATGGTACTCCACCAACGGTCTCATGAATTCTACGCAGTCAGTCAACGCTTCTGTTTTAATTTTGTGTTCAATATTATTCATCACCGTGTCAATATTCGATAACTTATTCATTAAGTCAATTTCGAGATATACTAGTCCATTTCGTAACAATTGTGCAATGTCATTCCACTCGTCCTCAGTCACTTCTCTAAGTCTCGACTTTCTCAAATAATGAAGTCCCAATTGCTCAAAATCAAAAGTATCGTCACCAATACTAGCAAACATCTGGTGTCCTAAACGTCCCAGAGCATTAACATGATATTTCGTATCATTGGTGGAAAGTGCTGCTACCAACAGTACATGTTTGCCATTCACATCATAACCAATGTCGACACCGAATGGTTGTGCATATTTTTCTAATTTGTCAATGAAATCATACGTCCATGTTCTAAATTCACCACTAAATTCTCCACCGTCAAAATCATAGAAGATTTCAGCAATTCGAGTCATTTCCACACCAAAGTCACGTTCCTTCAATCCGACTCGTCGACTCCACTCACGATATGATTGAACGTAATCTGTATACAGTTTATAAACTTCTTCTCTCGTTGTCATGACATCACCTCAGTAGTTCTATTTCTCAACAAACACTCTATTTTTACAATCATACCATATTTGTTCACTTTTACCAAGTGAATCCAATCTCTTACATACTTCGACCACGTCGTCAATCTTACAATAAACATCTTCCCAAATTCTAAGTGAATATCGTTCTAGCTGACTATGTAGTGCGTCCCAACTATCCTGCTCAAAATTTTTGATAAAACCATCGAATTTCAACGGAGAGTCCACTTCACCGAAGTCAATACCTTTCCACATAGAACTGCCACAGAAATGTACGATTGTGTCAAAAATTTCATTTTGCTTTACCTCAGCAAGTTTAAATGGCATGAAAACTTCCCAGTCGTTGTCATATTCCACAATCTCAACAAACACATTCAATTTCTGAAATTCTTCAAATACATCCTAAGTATAATTATTACACCAAGTCATAAAACCCACTCTCTGATTGAGTGGTAAACTTGTTTTAGCTAACTCATCTGAACTTAATCGCTCGCCAAATTGTTTGAACGGTCGATAAATCTTAAAATTCGAACGTAGTAATTTTTCGGTTGTCATTTCAATTACCTCAATAAAGTTTCCGTACGCCACACGCATATCTTCACGTTCAATTGTCATAATATCATCTCCAATCTAATTATCAAAAAACTACTCGAATACAGCTTTCAAATGTATCTTCACTCTTACTCTGTAAATCAAGTTGATGGCATCTTACTATCAAGTCATCCAACTCTGGCAAGACATATTCTTGTATTCCAACTCTACCATGCTGAATCTGCCAATACACCGTTTCTAGCTCCTCTTCTGAAAAAGAGCTAACAAAATCATTGAATTTCAATGGTGAACCTACCGTGCCAAAATGAACCTCTATGTCGAAATACTCCAAACACTCATGTGCTAAAATGTTGAAATACTCACTAACTGGTACATGTGCCAATTTAGGAATCATGTATACATCCCAACAATTGTCAATATCAACTACTAAAGCATACTCACTCACCACATGAATCTTATGTCGAATGTCATTTTCATACTCTGTGCACCAATTCATAAATCTGAGTCTGTTTTCATCAAATGTTTCGTATTTTTCTAGACGTGCTTTGAAATCGTTGAACGGTCGATATATTCTAAAATCAGACCTCTCCAACTTGACCGCTAACATCTCAACATCTCGTAAAAATGCCAAATATTGAGTCTTGAATTCATCTTTGTCAATTGTCATATCTCCATCTCCTGTCTACTCACCAAAAACATAATCCATACAATCTGTAATTACTTTCTCACTCTCACCAATCAAATCTAGTTTATTGCAAACTATTAGTACGTCATCAATGTCTGGAGAAACATACTCTGACATTCTATCACCACATCGTTCTAATTGGTTATATAGTTCTAGCCAATCATCTGGTTCAAAATTTTTAATAAATTCATCAAATTTCAATGGTGAATTAACCTCTCCAAAGTGAATATCACTCCACATGCGACTACCGTAAATGTGAGCAATCTTATTAAATATTTCATCTCTATTCACATTCGCCATCTCCACTGGCGTGAATACTTCCCAACAATCATCACTCTCAATGACTTTAGTATCACAACTCACGTTCTCAATATCCCAAAGTACATTCTCGGTGTATCGACTACACCAATTGGTGAAACGTGCTTTTTGTGTGAGTGATAAACTTGTCTCAGCCAACTCATTCGAATTTAATAATTCTTGTAATTTCTTAAATGGTTTACGAATTTTAAAATCTGAACGCAGTAGTTTCACAGCTACTATTTCAACTTCTTGAATAAAGTTTCTATACGCCATGTGTGCATATCTACTTTCAATTGTCATAATATTCCTCCTTGTCTTCCGAACCTAAATTATCCAACGAATACACGTAATCGTGACACTCCTTTATCCAATCATTCATTTTATAATCGACTGAATACTTCCAACTAAACTCACGTACCCTATCAATCACATCTAACCAATAATCACGCAAAATCACAAATCCTCCGTGTATCCCTTCATATAATTTGTCAGCGTCGCCATTAAAATTCTTGATGAATTCTTCATATTTCAACCAAGAATCCAAATCACCAAAACAAACAGACTTGTCAGCAATTGGTAAGAAATGGTGTGCCACGTAATTGAATGCGTTATCTCTATTGAGTCCCTCTTCTGGAAAGAAAACCAACTTCCAGTAGTCACCCTCATCCACTACACCTACAATCCCTCCCCACATTTCGACGACACCATATAGTGTACGCTCATAATCACGACACCAATTTCTGAACATCGCCTTATGCGACTCTGTGGAATCCTCGTCTAATACCAATCTTTCCATCTTCGTAAATGGTTTTTCAATTTTTTATGTCTTTTAGAAATTCATCATTACTATATGCACGAAACACAAACCATCTTACCAAATCAAGATACTCATAATATTTATTATATAATCTAGAATCTGAAAATTCCATCATTATAACTCCTTTCAAATCCGCTCTCAAATCGAAAGAATTTCGATTAAAAACGACGTTCTCCAAACACAAAATCAAAGCATGACTCCCTTGCTGTACGGTCAACATAGCTTTTCAACATATCACTTGCTTGCATCAACCATGGTAAGTCGTTTTCTTTCAACTTACGTACTTGCAACGACGCCAACCACAAAATGTCATGTAGCTCGTCATAATCGTCTTCATAAAACGATTGAATGAACGTATTAAAACTTAATGGTGAATCCATTGTACCAAATGCAAATAGAGTTTTTGATGGACTGAGTACTTTGTTCATGTAATCACCAAACAAGTTTTCCGAATCCACTTTCTCACCTTTAAATAATATCAATCTCCAGAACTCATCCGCACTTTCCACAAAATATGGTGTTTCAAAATTTCCTTTCAATTGAATATCTCCATCATATTCAATAGTCCACCATCCGAAACGACGTTTCGACGTGTCAGTCATCATGTCGACATGTAACTCATCACGAAGTTTTTCAAATGGTTTCTCGACTTTCACATCAGACTCAACTCGTACTTGCACAAAATCACTTACATCTTTAATTAAATCATTATATTGTTTTTCTAAAGTTACTAATTCCACCATTGTCTTGGTTGACCCCCTAGCACAGCGAACTCACATGCTTTGTAAATCTCCTCACCACCAAGTGATTCATTCAATCGCTCACATAAATCCCATGCAATTCTTTTTTGATTATTTCTCACATCTTCAATTCTAGCAAGACCGTCTTCAAAAATTCCAATAAACTCGTCCAATTCCAACTCTAGTCGACCACCTCTTGTGCGGTCTTTCACAAAGTCATCGTATTTGATATATTCCTCAAATGGTGTTTGTTCAAATTTAGTTCCGAAATCAAAGCAACCATTTAGTTCGAATAGTCGATGAACCAAGCTACTAAAATCGTCTTGCATCCATTGGTCAAAGCGTTTTAGAACCAAGACTCTCCATCGATTTCCCAAGTCTCGTAGCTCAAATCCACATTTGTCAACTTCATACTCAATTTCGTAAACAATATTGTCCACATATGTGAAAAAGCGTTGTTCTTCCTCACCGTAGTCACTGTCAATGTCCAAACCAATCTTATAAGCCCACTCATTAAATGGTTTGTAGATTTCAAATGAACCACCATTTAGTTCATGATACAATTCCACAGCTTCTCTCATGAACTCATCGTATTTTTCTTTTACTAAATTATACTCTTTTCTTAAATTTCCCTCATTTAACATCTCTATGTCCTCACTTTCAATACATTCTTTTTACAATCGTCAAATAATTTACGAGTGTCCAAACATTCTCGCAATTCTTCACAAAGTGCTTTCACTTTTGGAATCTTGCATTCTCTAATCAACTTAATTTGTTCCAATCCACATTTAAATACCTCAATCGCTTCATTTTCGTCGTAAATCTCTTTTACATAATCGTTAAACTCATATACGTCATAATAACCACAATCGTTGTATCTCAACTCTCCATTAGTTAAAATATCCACCAATGTTTCCACATCCAAGTCATAACTATATGGTAAATCTCTTACGCCAAATGGTAAAACAATCCAACCATCTGATACATCATACCAATCCAAACCACGTGCTTGCACTACTTCGTAAAATCCAAGTGTAACGTTGGTTTTCCAACTATTAAATCTCAATTGTTTTTCAAAATTAGCTGTGTCCATATCTAGTAAATACCAAAATGTCCTAAATGGTACTGGAATGTAGTTCTCTAAATTCTTTAATTCTTCGTAAAGTTTGTCAACCTCAGCCATAAACTTGTTGTAAAGTTTAGTCGCCTTTTTATATTCCATCTTTAATCCTCCTATCCGAATAAACATTTCTCACATTCTTTTAACAACTTAGTCGAACTAAATTGCTCTCGTAATTCATCACATAAATCTTCAACAATTTCCAACTTGGAATTTCGAACTTCTTCTATATTATCCAATCCTTTTTGAAAAACCTTTATTATATCTTCATGGTTTAAGTCTACATACTCGCAATAATCATGAAAGTGTGGTACGTTCGTACCACTACCAAACATGTTACCATGCGAGTGTTCAGTCAAAATATCCACGATTGTGCTAAAATCAGAATCATAAATATATGGAATCACTGTCAAATCAAACGGTACAACAATCCATTCACTCCCAAATTCAACCATGTACAATCCACCTTGTTTCACAGCGTCACTAAACCTAGCTCGTACATCATCTACCCAACCATCAAAACGGTCTCGAACTTCCTGTCTGCTTTCCCAAATACCTTCTAGTGTACCAATTGCAAAGAATGGTTTCGGTACACTATTATCCATTCGATTTAGCTCACGATACAACTTAATAAATTCCTCTAGAAAATATTCATAGAACTCCTCAGCTTTAGCCATCGTGTCATAATAGTTATCGATATGACCTTCAAATCCATAACTCATCCGTCAATCCTCCAAGTAAAATTCTCTTTCTGCTTGTTTCATTCGCAATTCTAATTCTTTTACGTCTTCTCGCAATTGTTCGCAAAAAGCTTTCATCTTATCAAGTTTAGTCTCTCTAATTTCTTGAATATTTTGCCAACCACGATAAAATACTTGAATAATCTCCAGATACGTAAGTTCACCTTTTTCGTAATAATCGTGAACATCTGGAATATTATCCACGTCGTCAAATAAAGCACCATGAGATTGTTGAGTTAAGATATTCACTAAAGTTTCGAATTTACCATCATACGTAAGTGTCCATCCGTTTTCGGTAAATGGTAAGATTTCCCAACAGTCTGGTGTATCAATTTCACATAATCCGTTAGATTTCAGTTGTTTAGAAACATTAAGTCTTAGCTCACTATCCCATTGCTCAAATTGTTTACATAATTCTCGACCAGCTGAGCTTTTAAGAGCACGACTCCATGAAAGAAGTTTATCATATCGTTTCCAAACAATATTATCTGGTTTCTCTAGCTCGTTGTATAACTCGATAGCTACTTCAATGAAATCATCATAGTCTCGTTCAGCTTCCATGGCGGTTTCGTAGTAATAATCGATATAATCATCCATGCTATAACTCATTGTCACCACCAAATTTCTTCTCTAGTTTCAACATCAATAATAGAACTGTCCATATCAATAATATCACTACCGTCGATGTAAGCAACATCATTCATTTCTGGAAGTGGAACATAAATACGATTGTGTCGTAAGTCATCTAAAAGTTTATCGATAGACTCACTCTCTACTTCCACGTGACCCCAAACTGCGTAACTTACTGGTACTAAAAATTTTTTCATATAAAATCGCTCCATTTCTATATAAATATCTATTACAAAAACATTATATCATGAATCTCATTATAAGTAAACAGTACAAAGAGTCAACAAATTTAAAATTCCATATCAACCATAAAATTTTTATTATACCACACTTCCATCATCCGTGTCAATACCTATTGTTAACCCTAAACTCTAAACATGGTTAACAATAAGAATCCGACCATCGTAAAAATTCCGAAACGTACATGTAAACTTGATGTTTATATTGTCCATTTTTCGTGAAATATGTTTGTAACTGTTCTGTAACTCATTGTAACACGACTGTAATAATTCTCACCATTTTCTAATGTTTTTAAGCTTTTTTTAATCAATCTGTGCGCATCTCGGAAAAGCTGTGTTTATGCGTACAGGAGATGCGTACAGCTTTTTTGTTGTTAAATCAACGTTTTCAATTTTGCTGTACGTATGTCCAAAAAAGATGCGTACAGCTTTTTTGTTGATTTAACAACGTTTCTAGACAACTGTACGTATCTTTTATAAAAAAACACTAAAAATAGTTTGAAAATGATAATACAAGTATAATATATTACAAAATAAGAGAGAGTATAGAAGTCGAAAAAAAAGTTTTAGTACTTTTTTGCAAAAGATGCGTACAGCTGTCCAGAAATCGCGCCAAATCAACAAAAAAGCTGTACGCATCTCTGTGCACATCCAAAATCGATGCGTACAGCTAAATCAGAAATCGCATTAAATCAACAAAAAAGCTGTACGCATCTTTTTTACCACTTGTGCACACACGTACACATACGCACAGCTCTAAAATTGTCGTTTCTTAAACATTTCTTAAACAATTTATGAAATTCTTAAACATTTTATGACTGAAACTTTTTCTTCTATTATATATGTCAAAATCACTTTCACGTCACAAGCTCGTAATCCATGGTAGAAGCATTGATTTACACGGTGACATGTAATCACACATCGTAGCACCAAAATCGCTCCGACACATCTTAAATCGCAAATAACAGCGTCGTAGTCTATCTTCTGTTCCAACAAGAAGCGATTTCGCTTCTAGAATGCTCTCAGAAGCTCAAAAACGACGTCTAAGCGCGATTTACATCTTCTTGGAATAAATATACGTCTTATACTTGAAATCGCTAAAAAGTGTCTTAAATCGCAAAATAGAGCACATACGTTTTTAGCAATTACGTCTATACATGATGTTTGCACTCATGGTATAATAATGACATGGAATTTAAAGATTATAGAACACAAACATATCTCATCGACATGACCGACGAAGTCTATGAGATGTGCTTAGCAAGTAAGTCATTGTACAATCAAGCATTGTATTTACTACGAAAACACTTCTTTGAAACCGATAAAACGTTAAGCATTTCTGAGTTAGATAAGTTGGTAAAAAAGACCAATGAGTTTCATTATCGAAAACTTTATGTACAATCCGCACAAGCAACAATCATCAATTGTCGCATGAATATTGTAAGATACTTCAAAGCAATGAAGACATTTTATGAAAATTGGGACGCTTCACAGAAATTACCACAGTTTCCAACGTATCTTGGAAATCAAGATTTATACGATGTGATTCTCACAAACCAATTAATCAAACTTGTAGGTGATGAAGTATACTTCTCGAAACGACTAGGATTACCACCGTTGAAGTTGAAACATGTAGATGGAAAACTACTCGAAGTACGATTGAAACCATTAAGTTTACACGAGCATTCTTCTCGTAAGCGTATGCTTGAAGCACAAGTGGTATTCCTGAAAGAGATGGATGTCGATTTTCTAGAAAATGGAAATGTAGCTGGTATCGATTTGGGTCTACATAATATTGTTACACTCGTTTCTACAAGTGCATCTCCGATTTTGATTTCAGGTGATAAGATGATTCGTTACCAACATCGATTCAATCATAAACTATCTCGTATCCGTGAAAATGGAGGTACAGATTCGATACGAGCACACAAGTTGTTTTACAAACGAAAACAGTTTATGAATGACGAATTGCATAAAATTACGAAAACAGTAATTACTTATTGTCTAGAAAATGATATATCTACACTTGTCATCGGTCGGAATAAAACATTAAAAAACGATACTTATCATCGTATTTTTAAACAACTACCAATTCATCGAATCGTAGAAATATTAGACTATAAGACAAAAGAATATGGAATTACACTTCATGTGACCGAGGAGTCTCATACAAGTGGAACATCGTTTTTGGATGATGAGTTACCGACATCGACATATTATGATAAAAGTCGACGAAAACATCGTGGATGTTTCATTTCGAATGACGGAATTCGTATCAATGCTGACGTGAATGCTGCTTTTCAGATTATTCGAAAAGTTTTTCCAGATGTTCAGTTTGACATGCAAACAAAAGTCCGCAGCTTGAACCCGAAACTGTTGAAAATTTAGCTTCATTTTTGATATAATAATAGTATTAAGCATATAAATGAGGTGAAAAATTATGGGTATAAACCAACTTAAGACAAAAGCAAAAGACCCAACAGATTGTTTATTTGGTGTCCAATTAGACGGAACACCATTTCACTTTCCAATCTCAGCTGGACCGCACTGGTTAGTATGTGGACAGTCCGGGTCTGGGAAATCTGTAATGCTCAATGGAATGTTGATTTCGATGATTTATCATTCAACGCCAGAAGAATTGAATATTATTTGGGTAAATTAGTTATTTACAAGCAGAAGCTTCGACAAACTGAAAAGCCCCACGTATCGAAAGGTGCGTGTCATTACAAGAGTTAAACCGAAGAATATGACCTCAAGAGTCTTGACACCACAACGTAGTCGGAAACGACAAGCGTGATGGTCACGAAAGTAGAAAAAACGTCAAGAATGTTGATACGGATTAGTAGTGTACACCAACATGAATGTCCGTAAAGCTGAAATAAAAATCACTCAGTGCTGATTGAATAAATAGTGAACTTTCAGAAACGGTGACGCTAAGTCAACAATGTATAAACGTACATACAAGGGTCTGTTTCGGTAGCAAATCTCTAAGGATTAAACTGAATCTATGAGATAGCTCCAACGACTATCCGTTGAAGACGGAGTACATCACAAGCGAATGGTGATGGAAAAATACTTGGGTTTTCAAAACCATTATGGTGTTTTGGTTTTGAAGATTTAACACATAGTCTACGCACGACCCGTAATGGGAGTGACCTAGAATGAACTAGGCTGTTGAAAGTTGCGATTTAACAGAAATTGTCGAAAATTGAATATTTTAGAGCGGTAGACCCGAAAAAGGTTGAAGCTACTGCTTATATTGGACTACCATATTGTCCATTAGACCCAATTACAGAAATGGATGATGCATATGCATGTCTTCTATATTACACAGAACTAATGGATGATAGATACCGTAGATTTGCACAAACTGGAGTAAAAAACTTACCAGAATTCAATGACTGGGTGGAGCAAAACCCGGATAAAGCAAGTGCACTTGGTTATGCTAAAGAACCATACATTGTATTTGTAATCGACGAATTTGCAGATATGAAAGACACAGTTGGTTCAGACGTAGAGTTACCAATCAAACGTTTAGGGCAAAAAGCTCGTGCTGCAGGTATTCACTTGGTAATTGCAACACAACGTCCGTCGGTAGATGTTATTTCATCTATCATCACAGCAAACGTACCATCTCGTGTGGGTATGCGTACAACAAATGCTGCGAACTCAAACATCATCATCCAACAAGACGGATGTGAAAAATTGACGATTGGACAAGCTTACATTAAAACAAATGATGGTATGACACGTGTGACTGGACCGTATATTAGCAACGATGAAATTGCTAATATTTTCAAATCATTGCGTGAGAAATACGAAAGACCAGAACCAGCTGACTATAAGAGTTATCTTGTAGAAAACGGCATCATGGACTGGGATACTGAGGATGGAAACATGGATAAACCACCAATGGAGAGAAAATTGAAGAAGAAACGTTCACGTGGTGGATTTGGATTTTAGAAGATAGGAATGAGCTAGATGATACTTAAAAATTGGATTAAAAAACATGGAAGGAATGCGTTCAGTGTGATACTTGGATTGATAGCTATTATCTGTCTATCAATACCATATGTACAAACATTTATTATCTCGAATAATCAAATTGTGGCTATTGAGAAGTTTAATGAAATAACTGTTGATGATATTCGTAAAAATGTGGAAGAAAAACAAGAAGATGTGACATTTGATTATAGTCAAGTAAGAAGCTTGACACCAGAAGATGTGACAAAGCAAGCACTAAATGGAATCAAAGCATATCACTTAGGATTGATTTCAATTCCAGATTTGGACATGTTACTTCCAATTTATAAGGGTATCAGCAATGAAATTTTATTCTACGGAGCTGGGACTTTAAAACCAGAGCAACGAATGGGTGAGAATAATTATGTTCTTGCTAGTCATAATTATGAGTATGAACCGAAATTGTTGTTCACACCGTTACTTCGTTCTAAAGTCGGAATGAAAGTATACTTAACTGACAAGGATAAAGTATACATCTATCAAATTAGTGAAATTAAGAAAGTGAATCCAGAAGATGTGTGGGTCGTTGATGACCGTGGAAAAGATGAATTAACACTGATTACGTGTGATGATATTCTAGGTTCACACCGTTTCATTTACAGTTGTGACTTAGTGGAAGTTAAATCGGTAGATGATGTTGGAGATTCTGAAATGAATCGAATTTTTAATGGTACGATAAGTAACGTTGAAGCACAAGGTAAATTATAGAAATTTTAAGGAGTGGTTGCATGATACATTGGATTGGCAAAACTACTGGTGGCGTTGTTATTTATGAAACAGATGCTGAGAATGCAGCATTGTTACTTGAGGAGTTAATCGATGAAGGAATCATCTCACCTTATTGGGAAGTTGGTTCGCAGTTGGGATATTGGTTATCTCAAGCAAACGAAGAATTTGGATTGGTTTATGCAAGAGCGAGTGTTGATGAATTGAAGCGTTTCAACTATCGAGAACTACTACAATCACTGAAACAAAGTGAGATTTTAAGCATTATTCAAAAATGTAACGAACAAGCGCATGAGCAAGAATTCACGTATAAATAATTTGAATTCGAGAATGGTTCATAGTTGATTATTTATTGAAATAATTGTAAAATAAGGTGAATGAGTATTGAAGCTTGTTCACCTTATTTTTGTGTAAACTTTAAGGGATAAATTACAGTTCAAGGGAAAGGTGATTTAGGTGGGATACAACGTAGTTGATTTGGATTCAAAATTAAAAGAATTACATAGTCGGGTCGTCGAAGACCTTGAGAGTCAGATATGTGACATCGATAATTTCAAATTCATACCGATAGTTGGAGAGATGGTGGAATCATCAGTACGTGAGATGTTGACTAGTGATGATGTTTTCTTATCATATCGACGAGATTCTGATAATTTGAACGTTCGTGATTCTAATGATAGGTCTAGAAGCGTGATTATTTATATTGAACCAAGAGGTCGAAATTACTGGATTGCAGGTGATTCTGTGAATTTGAGAATTGGAGTTCTAGTAAGAAACCGTTTAATCGGATATAAAGTTACAAGAAAATATAATTTTTCAGTTAAAATTAAAGATTGAGGAGAAATTAATTATGACAAAATTAAATTTATTAGATAAAGAATTGATGCGAAAAGATGTACAATCTGTGATGGATGAATTAGCTGAAAAGGTGCTGATTAGCGAGTTTGCTCAATTCATCACAAGTGAGTTATTGGTAAATAGTTTCACGGAAGAGTTGGTGGAATCATTAGAAGATGGTAGAGCTGACTTTTGTGCTAAAGCATCGAAAGTGGGTCGTCGAGTTGAACTATGGGTGTATCGTGATGGTAATGATTTTGATTTTGACGGAGCTGGAAATATGATTCAAAACTTTGTGATTCGTGCTATGGCTGAGACACCAAATGCTGATAATCGGGAGTACGCTAGTAAAACAGTTGATATTGTGTTTACGGAAGAACGGGAGTGACGTCATGGATGAAATGAGATATAGATTTGCAGCTAATGATAAAAATTTACTTTGGCGTAGATTTAAAGCAATCTTAGTAGATTGGTCGGATGAAATTGAAAATCCATCTGTGGATTGGTGCTTGCGTGATAAGAATTTAGTACTCATTTCTGAAAAGCTGTCAAGTGTATTCAACGACATGGTTTATTTTGAAGACGACAGTGAGCACGTTGGTGTTGAATTTAGTCCATTTTTGAAATTAAGCGTGGATTTTTCAGTTTTAGAGCTAGTCGACCGTCGTGGTGAGGATGAACTCTCAGATTGTAAGGTCGAACTAACATTTAATTTTAATGACTTAAATCATGAGATAACTTATCAACTGGTTAAAACAATTACGGTCAAATTGAAAAAAGTAAAAGCTGGTTATCGATAAGACGATTAAATAATCATATAAAGAAATTAGGTGATATTGTGGATAAAAAATATGATGTGTTAGATGTTAATGATTTAGTGGATGAAATTTATGGTTACTTATCCGAATTCGGAGGGTCTACAAATGAGGACTATTTGGTGAGTTATCTATTACATAGTGACCTTGAAACTGAAATTGCAACGTCAATTCGAGATGTCATTTCAACAATTGATTATTACAATCAAGTTGATAAGTTCGACGATGGTGATGGAATTGAGTTAGTGGTGACAATATCTAGAGATGAATTCAATCTAATTGAAGCAGATGAAGATGGTTCGATGTCAATCGGTGTTCGGTTGGAGTTTGATTTAAGAGATACTAACATCGAGGATATTGAATGTGATGCTCGTTATGATTTTAGAGTATTAATCAAAGAGGTGTTACAATGAGTGAGTTTTTATTAGATATAAGAAAATCACAACCGATTTTGGAGAACTTCTTGCTAGAGTTTACAAAAGATATTCCAAAATCTAACGTTTTGTTCAGTAAATATAATGACAAGGAACTTCAAGTTAAATTGGTTAACGTAATAGAAGATACGATTAATACAGATAGACAAATATGGTATGAAGACACTATGGAAAGTGATGATTTGTTTGGAAACTACGAGTGGATTGTAACATGTGAGAAGATGAATCGTGGTGTTTTTAGAGATAAAGATGAGGTTAACTTTATGATACTATTGAAATCAACACTTCGTAGTGTGGACAATGTTGAACAGTATTCACATGAAGACCGAACTTTCATATATTGCAGATGTATTTAATATTAATTGAAATAGAAAGGATTGATGAATATGAAGGAAAATTTAGTATACGAATTAAACGAGGTAATGCGAGAATTGAGCGTGAATGGTCAAACAATTAATACAGTTCGACACTCGTTGGATAATAAGTTAGCAGATGGTATTAATGAGCTATTTGGTGACTACACTAAAGCTGAGGAATTACGAGAAAAATTAATTCATTTTAGTAGGTTACACAGTGAGATTTATCACATTGTAGAAGAACTTCAAAAAGAGGTTGATAAGCATAGTTAATTAAAAACAACTGAATAGTGATGGGTTGATTTTTAAATTAAGGGGAGATTGGTGATTTAATGTGAGTAATGAATTTATTTTAAGTAAAAGTAACGCTTGTGAGAAAACAATAGATATTTTAGAAAAGCATTGTAGTCGGTTCGAGGGTTATAATCCAGAACTAATAGAGTTCATAAAAAGTAATGATGTACTGAATGAGATTGTGGATTCTATTCAAGAAGGATTGGACAGCTTGGGTAATAGAGTATCATTCAACTTATCAACAAGTGATTTTGATGTGGACATTGACATCAACGTATTTAATCTTCAAGGTGACATGTTTATGTATGGAGTAACGAATCCAGAATTCTCACGTTTAGTGAAATTATATGTTTTTGCTCAGGATTTATCTATTGAGGAAGATTATAATATCTGTGATGATGTATATTACAGAATTGACATGTTAAGATAGGAGTTTGCACTTGGCACATAAATTTGTTGACATATCTACCCAATTATGATAAAATATACACATGGAGGTGAAAGTTATGAAAATTTATAAAATTCACGAAATGGCAGAAAGGCTAGGTATCAGTGTTAAGACATTACAACGATGGGATGTAACTGGTAAATTGAAAGCTAATCGGACATTAGGTAATCATCGTTATTATACGGAAGACCAATATAATGAATATATGGGACTTGCTGATGATGAATCGCATCGCAAAGTAGTTGCATATGCACGTGTTTCTTCTAGAGGTCAGAAAGATGATTTGAGGAATCAAATTGATTTCATTCGTGCATTTGTCAATGCTAAAGGTGTCATTCTTGATGAATGTATTGAAGATATTGGTAGTGGGTTGAATTACAATCGACCAAGGTGGAATGAATTGTTAGAATCTGTTATGAATGATGAAATTGCAACAATTTATGTGACTTACAAAGACCGATTTGTTCGATTTGGCTTTGATTGGTTTGAGAGATTATGTAATCAACATCAGACAGAAATCGTTGTTCTTAATAATGTTGAGACAAGTCCGGAACAAGAGTTGGTTGAAGACTTAACATCAATTGTACACGTATTTTCTTGTCGATTGTATGGTTTAAGAAAGTACAAAAAGGTTATCCAGAGTGACAAGGAGGTCTTATCTCATGAAACTCAATTATCAAGTAAGACTTTATCCGAATAATACGATGAAACATGTTTTAGATTCATTGTGTGATTATCGTCGTTACTGTTGGAACAAAGCAATTTCTTGTTGGAATGACCAATATGAGTCAAGATTAATTGGACTTTCAGAATCAGTAATCGATAAACTCAAAAATGATGTAAATTCATTAACACTGGAAGAACAGGAGTTGGTCAATCAATATCCAATTCCATCACATTATAGTGTACAGAGTGAGTTAGTTTCACAAAAAGAAGATTGGCAATACAATTTTTCTTCCAGAGTATTACAGCAAGCTGTCAAGGATGTAGCAAAATCATGGAAGTTATTCTTCAACAATCAAGATGCAGCTGGTAGACCTACGTTTAAGGCTAAGAAATCCAATAAACAAGGATTTAAAACAGATAGAGCTTGTATTAAAGGTGGTAAACTATTACTAGATAAACCTAGAGGTTATCAAGGAAAGTGGTATACTATCAAGTTTAAAGGATTAACTATTCCAGATAGTAAAATTATTTTCTGCTCAGTTACACGTGTGAATAATAAGTACATAGCTACATTTACACTTGATGTAGAACCAACATTGTTACCAAAAACAGGTAAAAAGACAGCAGTAGACGCTAATGTTGACCATTTCGATACTACGGATGGACGAACAACGCTAAAGCCAGAGACACTAAATCCACTTTACGATAGAGTCAAACATTATCAGCGAGTCCTTTCTCGTAAAAGATGTAAAAATCCAAAAGCAATTCACTCGAAAAGTTACCAAGTAACGAGAACCAAGTTACAAAGAACTTACGAGAGAATTACCAATATTCAAACGGATTTATTACATAAATTCACAACTGATTTGTACAAACAATACGACACAATCGTTATTGAGGATTTAGACGTGAAGAAAATGCAAATGTCGAAAAAAGCTAAGAATTTACATCGGTCTTTATTTGGAGCATTCCGTCAGATGATGGAATACAAATCCGAGAAGTTTGGAAAAACGTTAATCGTAGCAGATAGATTTTACCCATCTACGCAACGTTGCTCGGCTTGTGGGTTTATCAAAACTGGAGACGATAAGATTACTCTATCGGGTAATCAGAAACATGGTACTCGTCACAATGAGTATATCTGTTATCATTGTGGATATAAAGATGACCGTGACCGTAACGCAGTGTTAAATTTATTAGCACTAGCAAATTAAAATAAAATACATTAAATCAAAATAAAATGAAGGAGAGAGGTTGGCTCGACCTCTGAGGACGAAGTCCTCTTGGTGCGTTCAGAGATTGTCACTGTCATTACCTACGAAGTAGATATGGGAATACAATTGTTGACGAACGTGAGAAAAACTAGTGGTCAAAATCTAATATTGACTACAATTGACACGGTTTTTCAGAGCAGATTACACTATCACACAATTACGAGAACTTAGGTGAGGTTCTAGATTCAATTGATAGTGCTCTTGTTAAATACGATTTCAAAATCAAGGATTGCTATGGTCATTTGTTCACTTATTCATCCGTATTCAACGTTAGAATCAAGAAATAATTGATTGTAACATGAACGTAACATTGAAATTGTCGCTTATCACTTGACTCCACAAACTATGTATGCTATGCTAGATGGACGAGGTGATATGATGAAATTAAAAAGAATAAGTCTATGTAGCATGGTTCTGATGGGGATTTTGTCCACGAATGTTGTACATGGACAAGAGGACGTTATTTTAGAAGATAGTACAATTGAAGTAGTGTCTATTTATAAAACATCGGAAGCTACAAGTGTGAAACAATTGAAAGAAGATTTGAAAGAAGCTTCTAATTATTACAAAGGACTAGTGGAGAAACGAGACAAAATTCAGCAAAAATTAGATGAATTGGCTTCGCATACCGAAGATTCTTCGGTAAAACCAACAACTATTAATATTGGAAGTGTGACAGGGACTGTAAGTTCAATGCCATTAGTGTATAATTCCACTACTAATAATAGTACTAAACTTAATAAGTCAACTGATGTTAATGATTTAAAAAGACAATTGGATGTTGCTAATTCGGACATTGATGATGCTAAAGATGTTTATGTAAACGTACTCTCAAGATATGGTAAAGTGATGGAGAGCATTACGGATGATGATGTGAAGTCAATTGTGAGCGAAAATCAAGCATTTGACAAAGATGATTTCACTAAGACTTTCACAAGTTTAGTAGAAAAGTCTAGGGAAGCTAAGAGAATTGCTGACGAAAAAGCAAAGAAGGAAGCAGAAGAAAAAGCTAAAAAAGAAGCTGCTGAGCAAGCTAAGAAAGAAGAAGCTGCTAAAGAAGCAGCTCGTAATCGTCAAATCACAACTGTGGATTTCGCTCCGATTGACCCGAATTTCGTAGCAGCAATCAATGGTGGTGCTTGGGGGAATTGCACTTACTACGTTTACAATCGTGTTGCTCAATTAGGTAAACCGATTCCGTCTCCATCAATGGGTCACGCATACATGTGGTCTAATAGTGCTCGAATCATGGGATATAGTGTATCTCGTACACCGAAAACTGGAACAATTGCTGTATTTAGTCAAGGTGTAGCTGGTTCAGACCCAACTTACGGTCACGTATCATTCGTTGAAAAAGTATTTTCAGATGGTTCTATCTTGGTGTCAGAAATGAATGTACAAGGTTTAAATGTTATTTCTACACGTATTATTAGTGCTAGTGATGCACAATTAACAGAGTTTATCGATGTAGGTTTATAATACTAAGAAAGTAGGTAAATTCATATGGTAAATAGAGCTAGTGTAAGGATGCTAGAATCTGAATTAGAGAACGCATTATCTGAGTATGTTCGTGAAGTGCATTTATACTCCGGAGACACAATCATGTGTCGTCCAATCGTTGACGGTTATGTTCAACCAAATGTACAATTACTGATTCAATTGAGAGCTGTTAGAATACCATCCGTGGAATTGAATGATTTAGTAGTGGAATTTGAAATTAGATGTAATATTGTAAATAAGAGTGATTTAATTGATGCTTTGGGCGGAGAGTCTAAATGTGAGAGATTATTTAGTGAAATAGAAAGTACGGTTATTCGTAGTAAAGTACAATTTAGTAATGAAGTTATAGTTGAAGAAATCATTAATCTTGGGGGTGAACAGTATGTACGTCGACGTTAGACGAGCTGCTAAATTATCTGTATATGTTAGTGACTTACAAAAGAAATTAGCTGATTATATGAAAGATGTTCACATTGAAGATGATTTCATTTGTGGATATTGGACGGACAAATATGCTCAACCAGACGATGTCGAGATTGTTCTAGACGCTTCTGTGAAGGATGTTGAGATTTCGGATTTGAATGTAACTTACATCATCACGTTCAAAGTGGTGAATAAGCACGACAATGATGAGCTTCTAGACGAAGCTAGTTTAGAACGACTGAAAGATACATTTGCTTTCATCGAGAACTTGAAATTCAGATATGAGATTGCAATGTATCATTCAGTTAATTACGAGTAGGAGTGAAATTTATGGGATATAGTGATATGAAATTACCAGTTAGTTTAGATTCCATCAAGGAAGACTTGCGACTACACGTTACAAACATTCAAAAGACTGGAACTGAGACGTTCATTGGTAATTGGATTCATGATGAAAAAATTTATGATAATGTAGTTATACCATTCAAATTAGTTTTCTTGTATAAGGGAGCTAATGGTGGAACTGGTGACGCAGAACTTAAATATACTATTTATTATGATGTAGATAATTCGAGTACACTCATTTCGTCTCTATCAAATGTACTTGACGAGGATGAACTTTTATCTCTAAAAAGTGACATATTACTATTGGAGTCTTACAACCATGTAGAAGGCGTTACATTCTATGATTTAGAAATTATTTAGAAAGTGAAGTGACGATTATGTTAAAATCAAGTTCAAGTGTAGCAGTTGATTTAGAAGCTGTGAAACAACAATTAGGATTTTGCTTGGAGAACATCTCAATGTCAGATGTGGACTCAGTTTATGGATTTTATCGTTATGATTATAAAGGGTATGAACCAATTAGGGTCAATATTCAAGTCAAAGTTCATAGTGTTGAGATTGACACTGCATCTAATTCAATCGAAACAATAATTGCGTTAGATGTTACAAACAAAGAAGACATCTATTTCAAAGCAAATGTGAGCGAAGACTTGCGTAGTTGCATTCGTCGAGATGTAGAACGAATTGAGTACGTTTTAATGTCAAATTATATCAACTTAGATGGGGTGCAATTAGTACCTTAACGATTTGGGAGGAAAGTATGTTAGAGTCTAAAGGACAACCAAAATTTAAAAAGATTCTCGGATTTGTGGGCAAATGGTTCAAGCGATTACTGATTTTTACAGTAGTCGCTTTTGGTATAGCTGGATTGGTTGGATTGGGGTATGTTTATAATACATTGCAATCTGTACCAAAAGTGGACGTTACTAAATTTGAGATTAAAGGAAATTCAAACATGTACGCAAGTGATGGAAGTTTAATCTGGTCGGATACCGAACGACGACGAGATTACATTCAGTATAAGGATATTCCGAAAGATTATGTCAACTTACTGACAGCAGTTGAGGATAATGATTATTTTGAACACGGTGGTTTTTCAATCAAAGGTACGCTGAATGCGGTTCGGACAACGATTAAGGAAAAAGTTTTCAAGAGTGGTAACTCTCGCGGTGGTTCAACATTGACGCAACAGTTGATTAAAAACCAAGTGTTTTCACAGGATGTAAAAGACCGTACGGTCACACGTAAAATTAAAGAAATCTGGTTAGCAATGCAACTAGAAGCAAATTATTCTAAAGAGCAAATCTTCGAGTGGTATGTAAATAGTATTGAATTAGGTGAGCGTTCGTTCGGTGCAAATACAATTTCATTGACATATTTTGGAAAACCAATTTCTGAATTAAACACTGGAAGCGATGATGACTTGTCGAAACTTGCAATTATAGCAGGACTAGGACAAGCACCATCTATGTATAACTTATACGATAATCCAGAAGCTGTGGATGAGCGTAGATATGAAGTGTTATTGTCAGCTGTAAAACACGGTAAAATGACACAAGAGCAAATGGATAGAATTAATAAAATTCCAGTGACTGATGGGTTGAAAGAACGCTTCTGGCGTGATGAAGTGGTGTTAGAGTCAATGACTAAATACTCGGCTCATATTACAGCAGCATTAAAACAAGTGAAACAGTTGGGATATGATATCGAAAAAACACCATTGCAAATTTATACTACGTTAGATAAAGATGCAACTGATAAACTTCAATCTATTGTGGACAACGCACCAGATTTACGAACAGATGAGCAACAAGTTGCAGCTACAGTAATTGATAATGAAACTGGACATGTGATTGCACAAGTGGGTGGTCGTTATCAAAATGAACCAATGAGCTTAAATCGTGCGATTCAACAAAATCGTTCAACTGGTTCATCTATCAAACCATTATTGGATTATGCACCAGCAATCGAGTATCTTGGATATGGTACACAAACAAAAATTTCTGGGGCAGCTTATCAATATCCGGGTACTAATTCTGTAGCATATAACTATGGTGGTTCTGTTTATGGAATGACAGATATACAAACAGCATTGAGATTATCTTTAAATACAACTGCTAATAGATTGTTGGATGAGCACATTGGTTCAAGATTAGCTAAGAAATTTATGTCAAGAATGAAAGATTTAGATGTGAAAGACTCATATGCTGGGTCAGATGCACTAGGATTAGATATGTCAACTGCTGATTTAGCAAGCGGTTATGCAGCACTTGCACGATACGGTTCGTATCAACAAGCACAATATATAACTGCTCTTGGATTTAGTGATGGTTCTAAAAAAGAGATTAAGTTTGAACGAACTCAAGCAATGTTACCATCAACTGCTTACATCTTACTAAAAATTCTGGAAGGTGTACCTAAGTATTCAGCACAAGGAGCTGAGATTCCAGAAATGTCAGTAGCAATGAAGACTGGTACAGTTGCTTATGCAAAATGGATGCCAGACCATGCCGCTTCGGATGTTTGGATTGCAGCAACTACGAAATCGATTACGACTGCAATTTGGTCAGGTTATGACATTCCAGAAGAAAATCACGTGTGGGACAATGCTGACACTCGTCATGCTTTAGTGAAACAAATTATGCGTACTTTTGCTAGTGGTCGTGACACTAGCGAGTGGTCTATACCAGAGAATGTAGTTCAGAATGGTTCTGGTTTATCAGCACAGTATTACCCAACAGTGACATATCAAGAACCAGATTACAGTTTGAAATCATTATATCTTTCAAATAACGAACATACGTTCGATTCTCTATACGGAGATTCTAAACTTAAGTTGAAGCCGTATGATAAGACAAGAGTGGATACTAAGATGAAAGAATACAATGAAGCTGTTAAATGGAAAGAAGAATTGTCAAATGAGGATAGGAAAATTTATAATCAAATGATAACTGGTGGTGTTGGTTCTTCTGATACTGTGATTCCAGATGACGTTTACGTAAATACGACAACATCAACAGAAGTTAGATAAAACAAAAAGAGAAGTCTTATTATAAGACTTCTCTTTTCTTTTAGTATCTTTGCTCAAAAGTATATTTGTCTTGAGCTGGGGATTGACTTTTTGGTAAGTGAATTCGAGTCACTTTACCAATAACTTCTTCCGATAATTGCATTTTAGCAGACATTGGTACATATCCAAGTAAGAATTCACCAATAAAGCATGCGATTGCATTCGGGTCGTATGGATTAGTTGGTTCTGGTACCAGACGAGCTGGGATTTCAGAAACCACAACACCACCTTCATCTTTGAGAATTGTCCAATTGAATTCATCAACTAATTCAATGTTTGGACGGAATTTCATTCCGACAATTGATACACTCATTTGTTTCACCTCTTTTATTTAACTGTAATTTCATTATAACATGATTGTAAATAGAGTACAGACCTAAAACTCGAAAATAGGTCTTTACTAAAAATTAATACTGTGCTATAATGGAAAAATAGAAAGAAAGGTATGGTGAGACATGTTAAAACAATTAACAATCACGTCTGTGATGGCGGCTATTTTAGGAATTAATGGATTGCAATCATCCAATTACGTGGAGGTAGTTCAAGTATTTCCGAGAGTTGAGTTACTTCGAGCTGAAATTAGTAAGGAACAGTTGAAATCTTACTACATGCATCAATTACGACAATCAAGTCTTAAAGAAAATGAGATTATGGATGGAATTGAAGGATTGAGTAACGCAACAACCACAGCTGAGTTACAGAAAATATACGGAAAATATGTACAAATTGAAATTGACCGTATTCAACAAAAACGAGATGAGGAAGCAAAAGCTAAAAAGGCGGAGGAAGAACGCATTGCGAAAGAAAAAGCTGAGGAAGAAGCGAAAGCTAAGAAGGCGGAGCAAGAACGAATTGCAAAAGAGAAAGCTCAGCAACAAGCACAGTCACAAGTTGTGGAACAATCTCAAGCTCAGCAAACATATTCTAATACATCGGCAAGTAGTAGTGGTTCTAAGATTACATTGGCACAATTTATGTTTGATGGTGTAATTTACAGTGGTGGATACAAGTTTACTTATTACTCACAAAGTGTATTACCGGGTGGAGGATTAAGTATTCCGGGACGTCACGTAAATGCTGACGGATTCGTTTCTGATGGTGATGGATATATTGTATTAGCAGGAAGTGCTCCTAAAGGAACTGTGTATGATACTCCATTTGGTTACAAGGGTAAGATTTACGACCGTGGAACATATGGAAATCATTTAGATGTTTATGTGAGATAATCATGGAATGGAGGTTGACAGATGCTATTTAGAAGTGATAGAGATATTGTGATTGGTAATATTCACGAGAAAGCTCAAGGAACACTAGGTCATATAAACACTCGTAAATCGGATGAGATTTATGATTGGGTTATTGTAGGTGCACTAGCTGACTGGAAATTAGCAAGTGAGCTGATAATGTGGATTACAGCGATAGGTATTCCAACAATCATGCTAGGTTTAGCATTCTTGTTTGGACAGTTAGATAATAAAATGTTGATTCGAGTTATTGGAGTGATAACATTATTAACTTGGATGTTCGTATTATATAGATATAATCAGACTAAGAGTGCATACAATCGCATTCGAAATGAACTATATAACAAGGAATTTACTAGAGTAGATGGGCACTTATATCGAGCGAATGAGTATCGTCGTGACAACGTTGAGGTTTACTATCCAAATACATCCAATTACGACTTAGAGTATAAAGATAATGAAGGAACATTCTTTTTACGAGGTATGATTAACTTCAATCAATTATTACGAATCACAAACTCATCAAATGATGGACAAGTATCGATGGTATTGAATTATGCTCGAAGACCAATTCGTCATACAAACATTACGGTTCGTATTGACAATGCTGAGGATTTACCAGTTGATTTTTTACAACAATGTGTTTATCAACTAGAAGGGGCCGAACTTGTGGGCGTGTCAACATTATCTAATGAATTCGGATATGTATATGAGTTTGCAAACTTAGAGATTACTGTACGTATTTTTAAAGATAATCAATATAAAATCATGTTGGAAGATTATCAAAAATTAAATAATGAGGTGGCTTAATATGTTAGATTTAATGGCAGCTAGAGTGGGTACACACTATATTGTATCAGAGGACGTTATTGGATTAGTTGTTTTAGTGTATTTGATGTTATTTGTAATCGGATTGATGACGGTGATTGTATCGTTTATTGCAAATTGGAAATTATTTGAGAAAATGGGTTATGAAGGATGGCGAGGTATTATTCCATTTTACTCAACATATGTTTTAACAAAAGAGTTGTATGGCTCTGGATGGTATTTCTTATTGTTATTAATTCCATTTGTGAACATCTACTACGCATGTGGATTAGCAAATCGACTAGGAAAACGATTTCATAAATCATTACGTTGGAGAATTGTACTATTAATGTTCTTTGGAACATATGGTGAATGGATTCTAGCATTTAGTAATGACGAGTATGATGACAGCGTTGAGTTTTAAACTCGACGCTTTTTCAATTGACTCTAGGTCTGTACTCAAATTGGAAATGTGATATACTAATATTGTAATGAAATTTAAAGGAGATGTACATTTAAAATGAAACGTAAAGAAATGGTAGAATATTTAGATGAATCAGATGTTGTTAGATTGATGAAAATGGGACATCGATTTTCTAGTGTACTTGACTTAAGTTTAACAGATGCAATTGAAAAATTGTTGTCACTGGAAATCCACAATGGTATGTCAAGGGGAACATATGACCGTGACTTGATAAAGCATGTTATCTATATTAGCAAAACGAGTGACCATGAGTATGATTATATTATCAAAATTAAAGGTCGTGTTTGTATTAAATTTATGCCAGATGTGGAGTACATGATTCATGGCTTCGCAAAAAATTATGATGAAGCATTGAAAACTACAATGAAATTATTACACAAAGCTAAAAAGATGGATGATGCATTGAGTGCTTGGTAATTGGAAAGGAAGTATTTGCGTGAGTAAGTTAACACATGACTCCAATTGGAAATTTGAGGGATACATTAACGGAGTTCGATTTGATGATAGTGATACTTATCATTATACGTTGCAAGTTTTACAGTTTTGGCAAGCAGCTAATGTTCAATTTGACGATGGTAGAGTTCATCCATTCACGGATAATCATTTTCGTAAACCAGAATGCACTAGAGCTATTAAGTTTGCATTTGAGAGTTTGAAGGATACACATGTTCATGATGGAATGACCAATGTAGACTTAGTTGGACATTTAGTAGGTCTAATTTTAATCTTGGAGGATGATGAAACACTCGATGATTATCGAGAACGTTTGTTAGATTATATTTCAGAGAATGAGGATTTGAGTTATCATACAGACCACTTACAGTGGTATATAAAGGTGGCTCAGTTGAATAGGAGGATTATTTAGTATGATAGAGTCACAGCCAACACAAAAAGAAGTGGATTTATTTGAAGAAAAATTCGGAGTACGTGAGTCTAAGATTTCGTTTCGGATTGCGTTGAAATTTCACGTACCACTAGGGATTTGGCTTTTACTGTTAGGATTTGCGATTGCTAATCTAGATAATTTTGTAAATTTGGTTAAAAATTATGGATTGATGGTGTTAATCCACACATTCTGTATTCAATCGGCTGTAGAGACAGCACGTCAAGCTTCTATTTATGATTGGGAGTATCACAAGGCTAGATTTTACATGCTAGATAGACAACGACGTGGATATTACGAAAAAATTCAAGAAGGTATTTCTGTTTCAGCAAGCTATCGAGTATCGTATATATTAATTTTAGGATTATTTACAGTTGTAAATGCATTTACTAATTGGGTGGATTATGCGGTGATTTTGGGATACTTACTAGGATTCATTGTTGTACTAGCTGTCATGTCATGGGGAATTCATCGTGAGTTAAATGAATTGCAATCTTACAAAACAAAGCTAGAACCACAGACTGTAGAATTAAATGATTTCAGAGAACAAGTGATTGATGAATTAACTGACTATGTGAGATGGCGTCATGGATGGTTCATTGAAACTGTGAATGGTAATACGAGTGACGCTGCTTTTGCGATGGCGTATGTGTACGAAATGTTAAATAGAGATAATGTACGTGAGTTGAAAGAGACATTGAAAGAGACATTGAGAAAAACAGACACACGACGTAACGATTGGATTAATGACTTGGAGTTTCAGTCAAATTACGTGGAAGCATTAAGTAATTTAATTCTATTGGTTCAAGAAACTGCTCCCGGAGAATATCCAGAATTCAATAAAACTAGAGAAATTGTGAAGGAGTTTTTAGATTAAAAAAAATGTTCTCAAGGGGTTGACAGAAAATGGAATCTGTGTTATTATAATTGTGTTGATTCGATTTTACCCTTTTTTGCGAATCGATTCCGACTAGATGTGTCGGGTTTTTGACATCTGCGTCCCATCTTTTGCCAGTGGGACGCCCTCCTTTTGGACAGATGGTAGAGTGGCTTAATACATCGGTCTTGAAAACCGAAGGCGTCCGAGAGGGCGTTCGTGGGTTCAAATCCCACTCTGTCCTTAAACCTTGCTGCATAAAGTAGTTCAAGGATATAAAACCTATAGGTTTGTGAGTCTGCTCAATCCTCGCTGTTTGGATAAAGGCGTGACTCACTAATATTAATGAGATGTAGCCAAGTTGGTAAGGCAATAGACTTTGAATCTATGTAGCAGTGGTTCGAGTCCACTCGTCTCAATTTTATGACCCATAGCTCAGTTGGTAGAGCACTCGACTGTTAATCGAGCTGTCGCAAGTTCGAGCCTTGCTGGGTCAGTTTACACGAATTTAGCTCAGTTGGGAGAGCGTCGGTTTTACAAGCCGAAAGTCGTAGGTTCAAGTCCTACAATTCGTATTGTACAACAAACACGGATGCATACGTGTTGAAGTGCTGTTTGATTGGAAAAACATGACGAGAGAGATGCTGGTTGGAGTCCAGTCGGGTCAACTTTTTGACTCGTAGTTTAAGTGCTTAAAACAACCGTCTAAGTGGGTTCAAGTCCCATAGCACCTTTTAATTTAGTGGATGTGGTGGAATTGGCAGACACGCTAGACTTAGAATCTAGTGCCATCGGCGTGAGAGTTCGAGTCTCTCCATCTGCATTTTAAATATTAATTTGGTCTCATGGTGAAGTGGTTATCATACTGTTCTGTCAAATCAGAGTCACGGGTTCAATTCCCGTTGAGACCGTAAAATTTTACATCGTTCGACTAATGGTTAGGTCGCTACCCTTTCAAGGTGGAAATACGGGTTCGATTCCCGTACGATGTATAGTGTTGGTAGAAGCATTTGTAGGTTGATGCGGTAAGGAGAGTTAACGTTACTTCCAGAGAAGTTGGTTCGAGACCAACCTATCACATTTTAATGTTAAAATAGATTGCTAGTTTAACTGGAAAAAATAACAAGCTTCTACCTTGTTGTTACGGGTTCGAGTCCTGTGCAATCTGTTAAATATTCGATGGATGGTTGGTTTGATAAATAACCTATAAATCCTCCGCCTATTTAAGTGGTGGGATGTAATGGTTGGTGTATAAGGAGAAGGAAATGACTATTAGACAAAAATCTTACAAGTTTAGGTTATATCCTAATCAAGAACAACAGCAATTATTTGCCAAGACATTTGGATGTTCAAGAGCTATTTGGAATATGATGTTGGCTGATAAAATCAAACATTATAAAGACACAAAAGAAACTTTACATAACACACCTGCTCAATACAAGAAGGAGTTTCCTTGGTTGAGTGAAGTAGATAGTTTAGCACTTGCTAATGTGCAACTTAATCTACAGACAGCTTACAAAAACTTTTTCAGGTCTGGATTTGGCTTTCCAAAGTTCAAGAAAAAGAGTCATCGTCAATCCTACAAGACCAACAATCAAAAAGGTAGTATTGCTCTTTTGGATGGAAAAGTTAAACTTCCTAAAATAGGTTGGGTAAAAGTTAAAGAGCATCGTAAAATCAACGGTGTTATTAAAAGTGCTACTATCTCAATGACACCAACTGGTAAATATTACGTTTCGATTCCATGTGAGACAGAAATTGCTCTACTTCCAAGAACCAATTCTTCGATTGGGATTGACTTGGGTATTTCCGACTTTGCAATTCTTTCAAATGGAGAGAAGATAGCAAATCCTAGATTTTTAGTTTCTTTATCCAAGAAGTTAGCAAAGGAACAAAAGATTCTGTCTAGACGGGGTCTTCTTGCTAAGAAGAATGGACGAAAACTCTCAGATAGCAAGAATTACCAAAAACAACGAATGAAAGTTGCCAAAATCTATGAAAAAATTGCTAATCAAAGAAATGATTTTCTAAATAAACTCAGTACTAATCTCATCAAGAACCACGATGTGATTTGCATTGAAGATTTATCAAGTAAAAATCTAATGAAAAACCACAAATTAGCAAAATCTATCGGCGATGTTTCATGGTCTGAGTTTGTGACAATGTTGGAGTACAAAGCTAATTGGTATGGAAAGCAAATATCCAAAATTAATCGTTGGTATCCTTCGTCTCAGATTTGTTCAGACTGTGGATTTAGTTCCGGAAAGAAACCACTTTCCGTAAGAAATTGGACATGTACTAATTGTGGTAGTCACCACGATAGAGATATTAACGCAAGCATTAACATTTTAAACGAAGGTTTGCGTTTATTATAGAAATAAGAAAAATAAAACCGTAGGGACTACGGGGATAGCTTGGTAAATTTATGTAACCTCTGTTAGTTTGTCAACAAATTAACAAGTCAGCATATTACCCAAGAAGCTCTTACATCTGTACGATAGTGTAGGTGGGAGTAGTTCACCGGACAAAACGTAAGTCTACGGAACTTAAATTGTGGGTTCGACTCCTACACTGTCCTTATTGGATTGTTAGCTCAATTGGTAGAGCAATCGGCTTTTAATCCGTGGGTCGAAGGTTCGATTCCTTCACAATCCATATGATAATCATGGTGGTTATGGTGGAATTGGTAGACACACTAGACTGTGAATCTAGGTCATTGTGGGTTCAAGTCCCACTAATCACCCTACTTTTTAGGATTGGTAGCTCAGTTGGTAGAGCATGGGAGTGAAGTCCCCAGTGTCGGTGGTTCGATTCCATCTCAATCCATTAATCGAGGACTTTTAGCTCAATTGGTTAGAGCACTCGGCTCATAACCGAGCGGTCGAAGGTTCGATTCCTTCAAAGTCCATTTTCCAAAATTGGCGATATAGCTAAGTGGTTTAAGGCAGTAGGCTGCAACCCTACGATTCGCTGGTTTAAATCCAGCTATCGTCTTTATATAACGTGGGCATGGTGGAATCGGCAGACACACTAGACTTAAAATCTAGTGCTCAGTAGAGCGTGAAAGTTCAAGTCTTTCTGTCCACATTTTGCAAGTAATTGCAAAATTCGTTTTATCAACAAAGGTTAAACGAAACTAAGGAGGAAATTATATGAAAAAGGCAAAACGTCTCTTGTTATTATCTACTTTATTGGTAGTACCATTACTTGCAGCATGTGGTAATAAGGATATTCTCGGTCTGACATATACATTTGATTATGCTCAAGTTAAACTTCCAGACGGTACAATTATCAATGGTCAAGTTAAAGAGTGGGCACGTGAGGAAAAGACTGATAGTATTCGTGTGACGTTCAAGGATGGAAAAGGTACGTATTTCACGCACGCTACAAATGTAGTATTGTACAATAAGTAGAAAAAGAGGTCAAACTTATTGCGGACATAGTTTAGCTGGTAAAACGTTGGTCTTCCAAACCATTGTGGCGAGTTCGAATCTCGTTGTCCGCTTTTCATAATTTTCATGAACCGTTGGTCGAGGGGTTAAGACACTGTCCTTTCACGGCGGTAACACGGGTTCGAGTCCCGTACGGTTTATAAACCATTCACTGTAATGGTTATTTTACTTCGATAGCTCAATGGTGGAGCACTCCGCTGATAACGGAGAGGTTTGTGGTTCGAGTCCACATCGAAATATCGGAAACGAACGGTTGCAAGACGTTCGGGTTTCGCTGATAAAATGCAAAGATTGTTCTTGCAAAACAATCGAAGCAACTCTAGAGTTAGATGGATTGGGGATACACCGAACTAATCACGGAGTAGACTCCCAAACGTCGGTATTATCACTGTTATGTACACAAGACATGCATTGACCGTTCAGTCGCTGAATCCGGGGGTTGAGTGCACCTTCAAGCACTACGGTGGAAAACAGTGATTATATTACACGGAATTAGCTCAGTTTGGTAGAGTACTTGTTTTGGATACAAGGGGTCGCAAGTTCGAATCTTGCATTCCGTATTTTCGGGGAATTAGCTCAATTGGGAGAGCGTCCGCTTTGCAAGCAGAAGGTCGTCAGTTCGATTCTGACATTCTCCATAACCAGCATTTTAAAATCTGCTAGTAGACGGTTACATGGAACACGACATGTGCACGATGTCAACTCATCATCCGAGTCGTTCTGGATGTCCTTTGAACAAGGTGGAATTGTTGGTAATCAAGGTTGTCAACTGTCAAGATTAACTTAATCTAAATATAAAACGAAAACCAAGTTTTATATGTAATAGTGACAACCAAATTTAGTACCGCACGTTAAGCGGGAATTTACGTCTGTGGAGAGTACTAGAACTTGTGAGTAGTATTTAAGTTTACTTAAATATGAAAGCATACTCTATGAAACAGAAATGGAACATAAAAGATTACAACTTTTTATAAGTTTCCAGTAACGGACAATCAACCAACCAGCTCACTAGTGACTAGTCAACCGTAGATGTGGTCGTGGGTAAACGTTTCTGATGTGGGAATTACGGGACACATTGGAAGAATAGACGGATGGTGACCGTCGGTTGCTGTGAAGTAACGCACCACAGATTTTTAATAAGTAATTAATTTCATGGAGGAAAAAGATAATGAAAAAGTTTTTCACGGATGAAAATGGTACTTTTTATAAAGGTTTTTATCGTGGATTTTTAGCGATTGTAACAATTGTGTTATTGGCGATTGCTCGATTTACGTTACTTGTTTATATTCCAGTAAATACTGTGGGTGTACAAGTAAATGCGTTCAGTGGGGTTAAGGATACGACATTACCGACTGGTTATCATGTAGTGATTCCATTCGTTGATAAAGTTTACAAATTATCAACATCAGTTCAATCGAAAACGATGACGAAAATCACAACACAAACAAAAGATGGTCAATGGTTGAATACGGATATTGACGTGAAATACAAAGTCAACAAAGACAAAGCAATGACTGTATTTGCGAACTATACAACACTTGAGAATGTGAACGAAAGTGTAGTTTCACCAGCTGTACAACGTGCGATTGAATCAGTCACTGGTAACTATGACATTTATGATATTTTAGGTACGAAACGTACAGAAGTGTATAATGCGATTGATGAAGCATTAAAGAAAACTTTTGAAAAATACAACTTAGAATTTGTATCATTTACCATTACTGACCAAGACGCTGGTGATGAAATTGAATCAGCTATTCGTAATGAATCTGTGAAACAAAAAGAAATCGATACTGCGAAACAAGAACAAGAAAAAGCTCGTGTGGAAGCTGAAACTAAGAAAGTTCAAGCTCAAGTGGAAGCTGAAACATTATTAATTCAAGCCAAAGCGGAAGCAGAAGCGAACCAAGTATTGTCGAACTCTGTAACTGACAATCTTATCAAGATGAAAGAAGCGGAAGCTCGTTTGAAACACGGATGGGTGGAAGTACAATCTAATGGTTCAGTAATTACAAATCATTAAAATTATAGCTCACAGTTGTGAGCTTTTGAATGCGAGATATATCAGCGGTCAGATTGTCGGTCTCATAAGCCGAAGGTCGTGGGTTCGAGTCCCACTCTCGCAATACAGCGTGAATCAAAGACGTTTCTCTTTTGCGTCGGAAAATAAGTATGAAGAATTAAGATGGGTGGATTCACGCTCGCATCCATCGGGACTGAGTTTGCGGTTACTCGCTCGACTTCGTCGAGTTAAAATCGCATATTTATAAGTTGGTAGTGTTAATGGTTAGCACGTCGGTCTCCAAAACCGAAAGTCTGGGTTCGAGTCCTAGTCGGCTTGTTTCTACAATACAAGACGTTTAGCATTGACGTCAGAAAATAAAAAATAAATGCTACGGGATAGACGGTATTGTAGTGCGATTTGCAAGCGTCTTTTTCGTCGGTGGTTGTCTAGTGGGGTTACACCGAATAAAGAACTGTTTTTCTGAGACCGCAAATACCGGGATTAGATTTGGAGTGGATACGTTCCGTCAAGTCACACATAATAGGTCTCAAAAATCAAGCGAAGTTGTAGGTGGCAACGAGATGCTTGATAATGTAATTAGTGCAGCTGAACGGTTCGCCACCAGCTCCAAGTATGTGCTAGACATTGAATTGTCAACTAATTACATGTTTTTGCTAGTTTAATTCAGTAGGTAGAATGCTCGACTTGTAATCGAGATGTCGGTGGTTCGATTCCAGCAACTAGCATTGGTGCAGCTTATGCACATACCGTTTGTGGATAACGAGCGATAGTCCACATACGAGTTATGAGATTTCGACACTCATTTTCATTCGAAATCTCATTTTAATTCGGAGAGTTACTCTAGTGGTTGATGAGGTCGGTTTGCTAAACCGATAGGTCGTCGAAAGGCGACGCAAGAGTTCGAATCTCTTACTCTCCATTTATCTTAATACGCACGTATAGTCAAGCGGCAACGACAGCTGACTGTAAATCAGCTCTCATTTGAGTTCGGTGGTTCGAGTCCATCTACGTGCATAGGTGTCTGAAACACTGAAATTAACGAGTCTGATTTTTACATTAGGTCAGATACGCTAGACCTCCTTTCAAATATGATTGTCATATTATTAGGTAATATGACAATCAACTCTTTTTCCATGTGACTTTTGGGAATTGGTCACATGGTTTTTTAATACACTTATTTGTGAAAATAATCACAAATATTTTCGGAAATTTCTTACGTTTGAGTCTTTACTCATTTCTAGAATGTGGTATACTATAATTGTGGTTAATAGAATCAATTAAGTGGGGATGATTGAAAATGGAAAGAGAATATGAATATGTAGTAAATGCAGCAATCGAGTCTAAATTTAAACCGAAACATGGCGAGGATGTTAACGAGACATTTCAAGATGAGATGAAGAAAGATGTACCAAGTTTATACGAAGCTATGGATAAGCTTGTTGGAGAAGTGATGTCATACTATCAAGAAAGAGTACTTCTTTTGGAAATGTTGAAAGTGAAAGATTTACAAATTGCTGAATTAGAAAAAGAGGTAAAAGAGTTGAAACATGAATTGAGTCTTGAAGACCGTGAGGTGAAATAATGGGAATTCGATTGAACTATGAATTAACGTTCAAAGACGGAACAACTTACGAGCAAGGTCTTATTTGTGGAGAGTTTCGTGATGGAGTTGTTGAGATTCTTCGTGAATTATATCCAGATTCAACGGATTACGTTTTTACAAAAGAAATCACTGACAAGCAAGAAATCAAGGACTTTTGTCGTGCGTATTACGACTGGTTTATTGATGAGCAAATTATAGTTGTCTATGATGACGGTGACGAGTTATGGTTGGAAGAACAAGTTTTCAATTTAGGATACTTGGGTGACTACGAAGAATTTCAGAAGATGGTTGAGAATGGTGTATGTATAGATTCCGTAAGACCAGCTGTAATTGAAGAATTTCATCCGATTTTCATAAGTGCTCACCGAGATACATGGTACTTGGAATCGAATGACCAAGATTACTTATCAAAAGAAGAACTAATAAAGTTCATTAAGTTCTGGGATGACGTACTTTACGGTGAGAACTTATGTTTTGGATTCAACACTAACGATGTTGAAAAAATTAAAATAAGTATTTGTTGAACGGGGTGTGAACGTGGCAATTGATTTAGATTATTTAGTGGAATTAAAGACAGGAGAACAGATTCGACGTAATTACGTACGTGGACAACTTCGAGATGTTGTATACGATGTCATCATGGACATGGACGAGAATTTATTTGGACGTGGAATGACATTGACCGAGAAGAAAGATTTAATCAAGTTCTCAGAACTATACACGAAACATTGTCCAGATGGTGCTTTTAATTTCGTATGCGGTTGGACTGACAAGTTCGGAGATGAATTACGAGCATCGTTCAACAAATACAATTTTGACAATTTCGTGAACATTGCACTGGATGAAACGAATAAAATTTGGTACATTGAAGATGCAGTCGGAGATAGTTTTCCAGCTGTGTTTTTACCATCTCACATGGAATGGTGGGATTTAGGTGGAGCATACTATGATGAAGAAGTGACAAAAGAAGAATTGAGAATTTTCATCGCTTACTACGAACGAATGATGAATGGTGGTAAATTATGTTTTGGTTATCATGTAGATAAAATCAAAGAATTATATGTAAAAATTTGGTAAATGAAATGGAGAGTGAATGAAATGTCAGATAAGTTTAGTCCGATACCATTTAATGCGGTGGAAGAATCAAAAACTGTGGCAGTTGAACGAGTCGATATTACTTCAGTAGAAGATAAGATGAATGAACTTGAAAATCGGATTGTCAACATCGAGGTGAAATTGAATAATATTTTAAATAAATTGAACGATATTGATGATAAAATCGATAATAAATTTGATGATGTGGTGGAACGGTTGCGAAACATTTACATTCTCATGTAAAAAATAAAGTTGATTTATATTTTACATTGAATGCATTTACATATATGACAATAAATATAAAATCATGTAATCAATATTTATTATTACAGAAGAGGTAACACTTTGTTAGGTTCGTGTGAGCTACGTAGTGTTGTTTTTAAGATTGGAGTGGGAACATGAATGAATTAACTGGATTTCAAGAATCCATAAAATACGCAGCTGGAGCTGGTTGTTTGATTGTAATTGCTAGTGCAATTATATCAATTATGATAATGGAAATGCATTTGAGACTTGAATTTACCGACAATCCAGACGAAGAAGCTAAAATTGACAATTTAATAGGTCGTATCTTTCAATTGGTGTGTGTCGGAGTAGTCATCTTTGTATGGAATTATTTAGTTACACATTACGTGTGAGTATTTTAAAATTGGAGGACTAATTTGATGGAGTTTGTGATTTTAGCGAAGATGTTTACACCATACATATTGCTATTTTTCATGGTAGCGACACCAGTATGTGGAATTTATGACATGTATGACAGATGGAAGGAGAATCAATTAACTGTCAAATATGTGATAACATTCGTAATTCAATACGTGATTGCTACTATTTTGTCTTACTATGTTTATTGTGAAGTGATTATTCTATCTCCATAGACTACACGATAGAAAGGATATATTGGTTGGACTGGACTTGTTTGTTTATTGTTTATACTTATAGGTCGTGTTTTTGGGATTAATTAAACTTAGTGAAGCTTTTCACAATCTTAAAACAAGGAGTTGATTGTTAATGATTTTTTCACCGTTACTTACGAGACTTGTGATTATAACAATTGGTGCTATTGCTGCATACGTTGTAGTTGCGTCAGAAAGAGAAGATAAGTTGAAGAATCTCGTGATTGTATTAGTAATATCTTTATTACTAGTAGTTTTCGGAGCTGACTTTTTTGCTTTCTTGTTAGATAGTCTTAAACCATAGAATTAGTGAAACATTTCACAATCTTTCATGAAATCAAGTCTGTACTCAAACTGAAAATATGTTATACTTAATTTATGAAGATAGCAAATAAGGAGCTGTTAGATATGTTTACATGTGATTTTGCAAGCGAAATGAATGAAAGATTAGACAATTCTGTGAAAATTAAAGAGTTACGAGAAAAAGTAAAAATGTCTCAAGATGATTTTGCTCGAATTTGTTTCAACGTGACTGCTGATAAACTTAAATTCTGGGAAGACAATAATTACACAGTCTTAAATTTAACAATCGACGAACTGTCGCACTTTCTTGAATTTACTGAGCGTTGGTCAGATATTTTGTCAATGAAAGTTTTCTAAAGAAAGGTGGTATTAGATGTTATCAATGATGATTGGTCAACAACATATTATAGTACAAATCATTTACGTAGCTGCTTGGATTGTAGCAGCAAGTCTAACGACGTTTGGAGCATTCGTTTCATTTGCAGTATTTTTATTGAAAAATCGTATGAGTACTTATAGATTTGAAGAAGTTATTAGATGTGAAATTGACCAACTACCGTCAAAACAACTACGTCAATTGTGGATTCTAGTTTTCGTTTGCGTGTCATTTTGGATGATTGTACTGAAACCATATGTGTCATTACCATTTTAATAACGTGCGACCGAAAAACAACAAAGTTGTAAGATTATCGCACGTGATACAAGTGAGGTGTAAAATATGAAATTCAAACCAAGTCGAAAAATTAAATATAATGACGATGAGTTACAATTATTGTTACACCTTAGACGAAAAGGTGGACATGTAAAACCATCTAAAAAGACGTATAATCGTAAACAAAAACATAAATCAAGAGATTTTTAATTTAGGTCTGTACTTAAATTGAAAATGTGATATACTGATAAATGTGATAGTGAAACACTCGTTATATTGAAGTGGGCGACATGTTGTTGTTCTAAAATCGAGATAGACAATAAAGTAGCTAAGACAACTATTTTTGGTTATACTCCACTAAAACCGAGACTATTTATTTGTTAATGTCGCTCACTTCAATGTAGCGAGAGAATTACTCACATAATATTATTATATTAAAATCGACGTTTGATGTTTTATGCATAAAGTAAAAATCATTGAAGAACAAAATTAGAAATCCTTTCTGTTGGAGATAGTTTTACGACACACAACTAACACAACAAAAATCTTGAGTTGTTCACGCAACTCAAGTAGTATCGAACGTCGATTTTAGTATAATGATGAAAGTAAAAACAAAGAATTGGAGACTATTATCATGAAATTAGAAAATATTGAATTTCGTGGGGAGCAGTATAATTTCACATTCTCACGATATACTACGAGTGATTTCGTTGCGATTTTGATGGGTGAGTCAGACGATGAATTCCCAGCGATTATCACAACAAATCATGGTGACGTAACGAAGTCTGACGTAAATGGAGATGAATTTGTTCAAATCCGAACAGATGAAATGTACTATGCAAAATTGTTGTTCGATAACGGTTTGATTGTTGGTGAACCAACATTTGTTGTTCCGTCTGGATTCATCGGAATTTTGTTCTATGCTCCAACCAAGGAGTTCAAGAAATATATCGAAGAAAATGTAAAATAATTAAAAGAAATGGTGATATGAAATGACTGTTGAAAATTGGGACTGGGTAGACAATAAAGAATTGATAAATGATATCGTCAATTTGGATAATAAGTTATCAAATTACGGATTGACACTTAGTTGGTATGCTAGTGAAGTTAGTGAATCGATTGTAGCGTTACAAGTTGTTAGTAAGATAGATAGTACTATTACAATTAAAGACTCAGGATTTATTCACACTCATCTGTTATTATGGTCTGACAAGCTAAAAACTAGACTACAAATTATTGCAAAAAGAGTTGAGTTCATTGCATTCGTACACGATTCGATTCTAAAACTCAGAAATTCAGATGCACGTTTATTATTCTATTTGTTACGATTTGTCTGTCATTACGACTGTGATGATGCTAGTGTAGACTTTAATTTCAGTAAAGGTTCTAGAATTGAAGGTAGTGGACATTTCAACCACAATCAGGATATCGATGGTGCTAGTATTGTAGTTGGTAATCGTGGTATTACTATTGAATGTCCATCGCTATTGGACATTTCGAATTTACCACACGACTTATCATTGGACATTAGTGTTCGTAATGATGGTGGTTACATTGAATCGACCATCAGTGGAACATTGCGTAAGACTTATGGTAGTCTTACTGTTGGCGACAAGCTCGCTTTAGTCGAAGACTTCAACGAAACGATGAATTATTTAAACAAATTACAATGACGAAAATGTAAAATAACAAAAGAATTGGTGGTAGTAAGACATGATTATCGACAATTATCCATGGTTGAAAAGTAACGACCTAACACGTAAAATCGCAGAATTGACCGTTGAATTGATGAAACATGAATTGTTATTAGATTTATCAATGGATAAACTAAACAAAAATCATGTAGTATTAAAAGTTGTGAGTATGTATGATAATAATATCGTCATTGTTGATGGCAAGTCAATTAATACTGATACTGATTCGTTTGTAAAAACTATGAAAAATCGATTGCAAATCATTACAAATCATATTGAGTTTCTAGCATTTGTAGTTGAGTCCATTTCTAAAATGAAGGAATCCGATAAACATTTACTAGTTGGTAATTTACGATTCAGCTGTGCACGTAAGACCGACGACGGATATGTGACATTTGAATTCGAACGTGGCATTTACGCTTTCGGAGGTGGAACGTTCAATTACTGTAAAGCTGTCAACTCAGTGGAATTAATTTTTGATATCGAAGATTTAGACACAGAAACTACGCTAGTTGACATTTCAGATTTACCGAAAGAATTGGAATTGAGAGTGAATCTTGACCACATTGATGGTTGGGAGACATTGACTGTTAACGGAACATTTTGTAAAGAATATGAACAATTGACACTTGCTAGTGCAGATGAATTGGCAAAAGACTTTAAAGAAACAATTCGATACTTGGAAAAATTATAATATTAGAAAAGATGATTGGAGAAGAATAAATGTACGTATACACGCTAAAACTAAAACCGACGACACAACAACGTCATGAATTGAATAAACGATTTAGACAAGCAACGGACATTTATCGTGCAACGTTACACGAGATTTTAAAACGTGTTCGTAAACAGAAGAAAGACCCATTGTATAAGAAAGCTTATAAGTTACCGAAAGGAAAAGAACGTAATGAAATCTTGAAGCAATTGGATGAAAAATACGATTTACGTGGTAAGTTCTCATTCGGAACGTTTGCTAACAATTATAGAAACAGTCGTAAATATTCATTACATCTCATATCAGACATAGGTGAAAGACTCGGATTCAGAGCTTGGGATGCATATTCGAAAGTGAAATTTGGAAATGCTAAACGTGTTGAATTTCCGAGAATGATAGACTCAATTGAAGGTAAACGCAATGCAGGAATTGCGTTTCGAAATAATATGATTGAAATTGGTAAAAAGACTCATCGTATGAAAATTGAAATTCAGTTTAAAAACGACGAATATGAATATTGGGCGTTGCGTGATACGTTGAAATATGTACGTTTAGTTCGTCGTGAGCAATACGGTAAAGAAAACTATTACGCTCAATTGATTTTAGATGGAACACCACCGAATACGAAATATCGTAATTCGATGAAAGGTGCTGTCGGTATTGACATTGGTACATCTACAGTCGCTATTTCAAGCGACGTTCAAGTACGCTTGGACGAGTTAGCACCAAACGTGCAATTGCACGAACGTGAGATTCGTCAACTAGAGCGTAAACTCGACCGCCAGCGTAGAGCGAATAATCCAGATAACTTCAATGAGAATGGAACAATTAAAGCTGGACGTAAAGTGTGGTATGAGTCTAAGAAATATAAACGAACAAAAGCCAAACTTGCGGATATTAAACGTAAACAAGCTGAGACACGTAAGATTTCACACCAAACTCAGACAAATCACGTACTATCACTAGGTGACACGTTTGTAGTAGAACAAATGAATTTTGCGGGATTAGCAGCTCGTGCGAAAGAAACAAAAGTTTCAGAAAAAACTGGTAAAATTGCTCGCAAGAAACGTTTTGGTAAATCAATTGGACACCGTGCTCCAGCAATGTGGGTATCGATGTTGAAATACAAAGCAGAATATGCAGGTAAAAACTTCATCGACGCAAATACGTGGACAATTAAAGCGTCACAGTTAGACCATACCACAGGTGAGTATAACAAAGTATCATTATCAACTCGTACAAAAGAGATTGATGGAAATTTAGTACAACGTGACTTATATTCTGCATTCTTGCTATCATGCGTAACACCCGATGGTGAGACAGTGGACATCAATGAAGCGAATCGTAAATTTGACCGATTTGTAAAACATCACGATATTACAGTACAACAGATTGAATCAAAACTGAAATCAACTGGAGTTGATAAATTTAAGAAACAGGTCTGTACGCAAAATGAAAGTTGTGCTATGATGTGATAGTGAGGGAGAAACCACTCACTACATATAAGTAGTTTGAAATATATTATATTCGTATTATTAAATAATTAGATACATTAAAATAGTGTATCTCGGTGGGCATTTACTCTCATCGTTAGTCTAACGTTAATAAAGTCATCGGACTTTTTGTTAGACAATGGATAAATCATTATTGAACTCTAACTTGAAACGCAATGGTGAGCTTGCTCGTTTAACGCCAAGTGGACTTCTGATAATGATATCCGACTCTCAAGATTGAATGGTGTGATTTGAGATTTTACATGTGTTCGAATTCGGAGAGGTCTAAAAGTACTCATACTACACAGATTTTATTGAGACTGTTTTACATGTGTTCGAATTCGGAGAGTTCTTCGGAGAGGTCTAAAGTATCAATTAAATGTAGTTGGAACTACATTTTTTTTAGACGTGTTCAAATCTTTAGAGGTGTAAGAGGTGTCTTTTCATCTTGATTTTGGTTACTGCGTTTTAGACGTGTTCAAATCTTTAGAGGTGTAAAAAGGGAGAGCATATCCGCTACTCGCTACAATAGGTTTTACACACGATTCGATTTCGAGAGATGTTAAAAGTACGGAAGGATTTATGTCCATGTTGAATTATTTCATGAATATTCGAACATTGGGAGTTGTAAAAGTGAATCACACGTCGATGTTCTCGTAGATGAGTTCTCAGACTCATTTAAATCCTTAGAGACATCAGAAGCAGATGGACGAAACAACCACTACTATTTTAAACAACCACTACTATTTTATAGGGAGAATTGACAATGGATATCGAAAAATTAGAAGAATTACTAGATGGTGAGTCATTAAAAATGCTCAACGGAATTAAAACGATGCTTTCAAAATACAATTTGAAGCTGAAAATTATTCCAAGCGATTACGAAGATGAATACAACGTATTTTACTTCGGTGTAACTGGTGATGAAGAAAATAGTACGCTAGTGTTCTATCGCGAGGAATTTGTATTAGACGACGACGTTGATTATAACGATTTAACTGAGGATTTTGCAGTTGCGTTTTATGAATTATTCAGTACTGCTGATTTGATGAAATTCGTTATTAATACACTAGACGGGGTTCGTTGTACTAAAGGTATTAGATTTACAAATGTAGCATTAACTAGCTATGACGTTAGTAGAATTCAAATCACATCGAGAATCACTGATAAATACTATGGTGAATTAGGTGAGTGTTCATTTACAGTCAATATGGAACGACGTGGTGTTGATGTTGAAATCTACACGGATAAATTTGAAATTTATACAAGTTCAATTAAACTAAATGGAATTCACAAGGATGTAAAAGTCGAATTGAATCCAATTGAGAAGTTAGATGAATATAATGGTGGTTTACCACTACGATTCAGTTTTAACGTTGAACTAGAAGCTAAGAAAAGCTTTAATGGTCTCGGTGAAGATTATGTTCGGCGAGCAACCAAGTTGCTACGAAACTTTGGTAATGTGTATAACATGCTAAATAATAAATAATTAAATAAATTATAGGTGTCCATTTACAGACGTCTTTAGTCTGACGCTAATGGAATCGTTGGATTTCTTGTCAGATAACAGCTCACTTGGTGCTGTACTTCTGGTTAAACCGCAATGGCGAACACATGTTCGTGTAACGATGAACAGACTACTGGTACTAATAGTTGACTCTCAAAAATTGAAGAGATGTAAAAGCACGTGACTCACTGCGCCATTTCGAAAGCTGGATTCACGTCTACTTGGTTTAGTTGGAGTGCGAGAGTTCTCTAATTAATTCAGCGTGTAATTTGAATTTTTACACCAGCTCGATTTTGTAGAGGTGTAAAAGCTCTTATGATTAAACGAATTCGTGGACATGCGTTTTACATCATCTCAATCTTGTAGAGGTGTAAATCAAGAAGAATATTCAACGTCAATTCAATTTCGAGCTTGGACAGACCGCATTCGTATTGACGCATCATCGATTCGAATTTGGAAACTACCGAAAAACACGTGGTTTGAAATTGAAACAGAGAGTGGATATGGTGGATACATTGACATGATTCTAAATGTCGGTCTGAGTGGTGAGTACGACCATTCAACACTTGAAGAAGCTAAACAAGTCGCTACTGACTTTAGTAATATGCTAGAATTTACAAGAAACTACTAAACAAAACGTGCGTCAAACAGCACATCTCATAACACCAAAAACATCTCCTAAATTTTTGTTTATTTTATCGCATTCAAATCCGAGATGTGCTGTTTGATGCACGTTTTGTAAAATTTTTTTATAGATAGGTCTGTACATAGACTGAGAAACGTGTTATAATAAATATATAGTTGCAACAAGGCGTTCCTACATTTCTACTTAGCAGTTGAGTTTATTTACGTCTAGCGACTTTCACTGACATACTCGACGCATAAAGTTGTTCCTTTATTAAAGATTTGGGATATTTAGTACAACTAGCGAGAGTGTGTTTTTTATTTATACATAAAATTTTTAAAATAAAAGGGGAATGAACATGACTTTTAATTATATTACAGCAAAATACTTGAAACAAATTGAAGTGGATAACGCTAAGTTATCGAACACTCGTGAACATTACGGTCTAAAATTATTAAATCGTGGTGTACTTGTGCAACCATTCACAAACGTGGACGCTGAGACATTCGACATTTTGGATAAATTATACGGATTTGACATGCAAGCTGCGAACTCAACATTTTACGATTCAATGCAAGCACGATTACAATTGACGATTGGTGAGTTTTTACTTGACCGTGACGTTCATTACGAAACACAACAAATTCCAAACAACGTATTGTCAGATGTTGTGAATTCTTTCACAAGTGAACTAAAAACAATCATTCTAGTTTCTACTAGAGATGAGATTCGTGACAATTTACAACAACTTATCGAACAACCATTAGCTGTTCCAAATGAAGACGTTGATTTGATTGCTGACGCTCTTGAGTATTACGGTGTAAATACAAGATTTATTGCAAATAGAGAATTAGCGATTGTGTTGAATACACGTAAAAATCGTGCTATTAATGACGCTCAATTATTTGTAACACAATTGTATTACGCAATCACTGACAAATCAATGCTCATCAAATCGGATGGAGAAATAAAAGATTTAGAGTTTCGTCTAAAATTAAATGCAAGTCGACGTTCGAAAATTGTGAACTTAGTGAACGACTATTTAGCGAACTGTGGTTCGCTTGAGAGTCTTGCTCTGCATTTCAGACCGAACCGTCGAGTATGGTTAATGCTTCGTAAACACATTCCAGAATTGCGTCCAATCATCAACGGAATGAAACGTTTATCAGATAAAGTTCGCATCAATCATACGCCAACAACTGTTCTTGAAAAAGATACAGATTATACGAAAGTGAACATCTATCAACTGATTAAAATTTCAAACTACTTACGTGAGAAATTATTAATCGAATGCGGTGACGCTCAGATTTATCGTGTACGTAACGGTCGTGCATTCATTAAAGCCAATGCTAGTGAGAATGTGGATAACGCACGAGTGTTGATGGAATTAACGAAAATCAACAATGAGATTGCTCGACGTTACAAAGATAAAGATGTGACGATTTACTTACAAGACACTGAGAAAGAAAACATTGCAATCGCAATGCCAACGTCTGCGAAGAATTTCATCGGTCAATATCCAATGTATACCGTAGTACGTGCTCCAAAACCATGTAAAATTGGTATGTATTGGACGAAAAATACTGATATGGACTTACATGTGGATACATTCGATGGAGAACACATTGGGTACTACAGTCATTCAAATCAATATGACATCAAGTACAGTGGTGACATGACTTGTACGAATAGTGCTGGTATGGCAGCTGAAATGATGCTAGTGAACGACGACGTTGCTCATACGTACTCGATTAATCCATACAGTAACAAAGATTGTGATGTGACACTGTTTGTTGGAACGACGAACATCCCGGATTTAAGAAATTCAAATGTAGCAATCGAACCAAAAGAAGTAATTTTCTCATCTAAACACCATATTGAGAATGACCGTGGATTCGCATTCGGTACTTACATGAATGGATTGTTTGTATTGACAAACTTCAAGATTGGTGGTCGTGTACCAGATGAAGTGAACCAATCACAAGTGTCTGAGTTAGTTTTGCGTAAAGCAAGCTCTATGCTTGACTTAGTAGAATTTTCCAAGATTACTGGAATTCCAATTGTGAACCAAAAAGAAGCGAACTCTATCGACTTCTCATCATTTGGAATCTCTGTGAATAGTTTCACAAGCTTATTAGATGAAAAATAAAGCAAAAAAATAAGACTAGAGAATTTCTCTAGTCTTATTTTTTATTTGAATGTTACTTCAATCATCACGTCTGTTAGTGACATAACAATATCATCACCGGTCAAGCGGTCATCTAAGGACTTACATGGAATTTGAACTGGAATAGCGTCTGACCAGAACGCAAAGCGTTCATTAGTCTCGTACTCGTCTACTTTACTTCTATAAGTAACTCCAAATCCGCGATTGTCAAGAATCTCGATATCTACAATTGACACATCGTAGATATTTAGGTCTTCTGCTAAGATTGGTTCTATACGTTTCTTGAAGCGCTCCACGTTATATTTCACAACTTTTTGTAACAACTCTTTATATGTTTGTGGATTGTTTAATCCATTTTGTACGATTTCATAAATTGAATCGTTCGTTTCTGAGTCCAATTCAACTCCGGGAAACACATTTGCGTTTACATCTTCAATGGTTGTTTCGTCAAAAATAAATCTGATTAAAACTTGTTTTTCCATCATTTCTCGTCCTTTCATTTAAGTCTTTACTTTATTTCAAAATATGCTATAATAAGATTAACAATTCGAAACGGAGGTGTCTACTATGACACAATTATTCATTAACACTTTTGGAAGTTTTACTTATATCGCTCTTGTCCTAATCGGAATGGTTTCGATTTGGAAATTCAAGAAGCATAAATTTATTGCAACATTTCTACTAATTACTGTGTTTTGTGTTGGTGTACAGTTGATTCACAATGAACTAAACCCTACGGTCACAGTTCTATCATCAGAAGAAGTTGTGGTCTATGACAAACAAAATGACCAAGATGTGTGGTTAGATAACATCGAAGTACGAAAATTGACTGACGACACTAAATATGAATTTCAACGATTAAAGAATGTTAAAAAGTTACACACAAATGATATGTCATTTGACTTAACAACTCCAATCGAAATCACATACAATGAACCACCTACAATGTCAGTATATCAAATTGCGATGTCAAATAGAGAAGTTAAAATTAACAAAGTAATTGTTAAGAAAGTGACATCCAAATACCAAAACTGGCGTGGTGAGAGAACAGACACCAAATACGTTGTTGAAGTCAACTTCGATTTAACATATACTTATAAATAACAACTAGACCGCATGCACATCAACGACTCGTTGACTTAAATGCGGTCTTTTTATTATTGTTGCTCTAAGTACTCACGAACTCGATTTACCTCTGACTCGAAAAATTCTTTAATAAGTTTCGCTCCAGCACCACGACTAGCAGCTGCTTTGATAATCTCTGGACAGTTTGCATTTAGAATCTCAACGTCATCGTTTGGTACGAATAGCTTGTGGTATTCTGCTCGCATCACAGGTACAAAAATCTCAGTCATTTCGTGAATGACACGTAACTTAAGCATCTCCATGAATGTTTTCTCATTCATGTCAATAAATTTATCGAAAGAAGTTTCTTTTGTTGGTACTTTATCATACTCGCTTACTAGTACAGAACCAAATCGAATATCTTGTAGTGCTTCTTTCACAAAATCATATGGAGTCCATCCGTCGATTGGTAAAATTGAAGTCACTTGAGATAACGATTTAGCATCTAGTAATGCTTGAATACGTTCCATACGATAAGATGACGATACTTGAATTTCATCAAACCATTGACGCTCAGCTTCTTTGATTAAAAGTGGTAATAACGTATCACGAAGTTCGCTATTTTTTGGTAATTTATCGTTAGCAATTCTAATAAGATTGCGATGACCTTCTTGGTACATTTGCTCTAATATCAAAATACGTTTACGATACGTATTGATGTTGAAAGAGTCAAGCTCTCCAATCTTATGTAATTTGTTTGCGAGACCTTGATGTACTAACGCAGTTTCGCTAAATGCTGTGCGAATACGACTTGGTACTGTAGTGTCTTCCATGATTGCGACACGAATATCAACTTGCGCATTTGTGATTAAATGTGACACGTGTCGGATTGATACTGGTAAGTCTTGTTCATTTCTTAAAATTAGCATAATCATTACTCCTTAATTTTTATGATACACTAATTATATCATATGAGAATTAGATTGTAAAATTTCAAGAACACACAAAAATCAGTCATTGAACCGTTGAATATCAATGTGCGTTTCCCACAATTTTGATATCAACGATTGTATGACTGATTTAGTTTGTGAATTATTTCACGTTTTCTTTAAGACTTTCCGCAATGAACTTGTCGACTTGTTCATGAGTGTTAAATCCTCGTGGGTCTTTCACGATGTTGAAATGCTTGTAGACTTCTTTGACATCTTCTTTATCAACGATGTTCGAGTAAGTTGCTTTTTCACGTAATGTTTCCATACTGTCACCTCACTTTACTATATTATATCACGATTCTAGTAACCATGTACAGACTTCGTAACAAAAAGAGAGTGACTTTGCAATAAAGTCACTCCTCAATTGTTATTATTTAGATTTTTTACGAGAGACGTAAGCTCCGATTCCGAACATACCCGCGACACCAGTTAGAATGCTTGTAATTCCGACACTAGTTTTTGGTAGTTTCTTCTCAACGAGTTTCTTGTACACATGCTCTACATCACCGTTTTCTTTGGTTACTGTTTTCACGAACTCGTATCCATTAATTTTTTCTTTCTCGTGAATTCCTTCTTTCTTAGGAAGTAATTCTTTACCACTCTCATCTACATATGTAGTGATTGTCGCAATTTTCTTATACACATGTTCTACATCACCGTTTGGTTTGTTGTCTGTCCGAACAAATTCGTATCCAGCGATTGTTTCTTTCTCGTGAATATCTTCTTTTGGTGGTAATAGTACGTTTCCATCTACGTCCACATAAGTTGTTGCATGTTTAACTTGTTTGTAGATGTGCTCTACATCACCGTTTTTCTTAGTTTCAGTTCGAACATATTCATAAGATGGGATTTCTTCTTTGTCGAAAATACCTTCTTTTTCTGGTAGTAATGTCTTACCACTTTCATCTACGTATGTAGTATGATTTGGGTTTTTCTTATAGACATGCTCAACATCTCCGTTGTCCTTCTTGGTTGTACGAACAAATGTATATCCCGGAATAGCTTTCTTATCTTTTTCACCTTTCTCTGGCGGGGATAATTCTTTTCCGCTCTCATCTACATAAGTAGTTGTTGGTAATTGTAGTGATACATCGATATCTTTCACATCGAATTCCTTATCCACTGCTGGTTCTGTTGGAATTTCTGGAGTATGAAGTGTTACTTTTCCACCACGACCAAGTAAATCGGCATACATGTGTGATGTAAATTGTGGATTTACTCGAGCTGTAGCTAATGTTTCTTCATCAAACGCTGTACCATCTTTTGGTGAACCGTCTACGTTGTAAGCTCCACGCCATCCGTTATGTCTCCAAGTGAATGTTGAACCTTTGACGATTGATACATATGAACCATTTGGAATTGAAGATGCGTCATTCAATGAACTAACATCATTTTTGTCGTTGATATTTTTATTCTCACCCATATCTGAGTACATGTCTGGATACGAACGACCATCAATTTCAAATGTATGTTTACGTACGCTGTTTTCTGGTACAATGTCACCGATTTTACCATCGCTAGTAACTGACACACCTTGACCGTAGTCGATGTCTGTGTGAACTAATGCGTAAACTGGATTTACTTCATTACCATCTTCGTCTACTAATTTGAATTTAATCTCAGTACCTTTAGTTAATGCACTATACACACCCAACTCACCACTACCGCTATTCAACCAGTTAACTAATGTAACATAACCGTTACCTTGATGTTCTTTGTGTAAGATATCATTCACTTGATTCAATAGCGAAATATCATTACCTTGGAAGTCAAAATGTGTTACTTCCGCAATCATGTCTATTCTTTTACCATCAATTGTGTCGCCAACGTGTGTGATTTTCACTTTAGAACCAGTTGGATTTGTCTTGTCATTAGATAAATCATGATAAACAGCACTTCCAGTGACAGTAGCTTGTGTATCTCCACTTAAAACCTCAAATGTCGAATCACTGTGAGTTCCAAGACCGTCTTTTAACGTTGTTGTTGACTCATCATCTGTGAACACATGAATATCTTTATAATACTCTTGTGACCCACGTTTTGTTTCGTCAAAACGACCGTACACTCGAACTCCATCTTTTTCCATTAGAAGTGGAAACTTAGCTTTAATTTCATCTTCTTCTGTTTTCACAGTCTCTACTGCTTTTTTAACTTTTTCTTTGTAATCCTTGATAGCGGTTACATATTTCTCATACTTAGTAGCTAGACCATCTAATTCAGACTTAGCTTCTTCTTGAAGTTTATCGAATTCTTCTTGTGATTTGGCAACACGTGATTCTTTTGTGGAATTCACTGTAAAACCGTTCTCCTTAGCTTCTTTCACTAAATTATCCAATTTTTCCGATTTAACATTCACTGTCTTGTCGTACGTAACTTCTTCTGCCGCCAATACTGGTTGGACAGATTGAACAAGTACAGTTGCTAAAGCTAGTCCGCTTGCTGTACGAAATGCTTTCTTTTTCATTTGTAAATCTCACCTTTCTTTAATGATTAATATAATATATTATATCATGATAAATGCTTCGATGTCAATGATTAAAATTATTTTCAATAAAATTCGTTCCATGTCTGTACATGGTGACGATTCTGTATTAAAATAGTTATATCAAAATAATTATATGTGAGGTGAGACGTATTGATTACATTAAAACAATTACGATTACATTTAGGATTAACACAAGTACAACTAGCTGAGATTCTCCATTGGAAGCAACCACGAATTTCTCACATTGAGAGTGAGTGCATCCAAGCACAAGACGTGCTTAATCTAAGACATATTGACTTACTAGCTAGAGCATTAGATATTAAATTAATTGACTTGATTTTATTAGTTACAAGTGGAGGTCTATAATCGTGAAATACACATCTAAAAAAGATTTTATGTCAGATGTGGTAGAAGCGATTGATGAAAAAAGACGAGCAACTGGTAGACGAGAATTAGCACAAGCAACACTTGTAAAGTGTGTGCTGAGAGTAGCGGAAGTATATCGAGTAAATATGTCAAACGGTGAGACGATGTATCTCATTCCAGACTATGACAATCAGACTTTCCAGACAGATTTAAACTACTTTAAGCTTCTATGTACAGAAGCTGGTGACTTAGCTGGAATGGACAGTATGATTGACGACAAGTTTTTATTTGGTACAGACTTTGCCGCAATTGCACATGTCAATGGATATACGCAAGTAAAACGAGAAGCACCATCAAATCTCATCAAAACAACGCATGGTGTTTATGACTTGTTCAAGAACAAATACGTTGACCTTGATGATAACTTATATTTCAAGCAAACGATTGATGTGGACTTATCAAAACCAATTGATGTGAAAAATCCGTACTATCAAGCAAGAGAGTTAATGTTCGAAACTTGGTCTCAAGGTAATCCAGACCGAAAGAACGCACTTAAGTTTTTACACCTAGCAAGTCACATTGGATACGGTGGAAATCGATACATGTTATTTGTTGGTACTGGTGGTAATGGTAAGTCAACTTACATGAACATGGCAATTGGTGTTACTGGTAAAGACGTGTATCAAACATTCTCAATGGACCAGCTCGTAGATGACAACGCTTTAGTAACGATTAGTCCAACAACACGACTGATTGTCGGTCACGAGTTACCAACGAACTACAAGTTTAATGGTTTAGCTCTGTCTCGATTCAAAGCATTGACCACTGGGAATCCGATTTCTGTAAACCGTAAATATCTATCGAACGTTGTCATCTCTAACCGAGGAGTGAAACTACAAGCGACAAACGACATCCCACGTTTCGTGGGTCGTGACAATGCGATTGACTCACGTTTAATCATTGTGGATTTCGGTACGTTCGACCATCGACATGACTTTTCTGTCGGTGATAAGATAAAAGACTTGACAAGTTACTCAGTAGATGAACTTGTTGGTGATGGATACAAAGATTTCGGTGTGGATGAGTTTTACGCCACACACTTGAATGCATTGGTACATGAGTTTCAGTTCGGTTCAGTTGACGATTTAAAGCTTGAGTTCTCAAATATTGAAGCTCAGTTGAAATCAGAATACGATGCTCTGATAGCAGAAACAAGTGATGACGTGGACATCTTCTTACGAGAAATTACAGAATCTGGGTTCTTTGACCAAGAGTTAATCGTGTACTCACTCGTTTACTCCATGTATTGTGAATATCTAAAAATCCACAATCCGGGTTCATCTCCACTTCGTGCAAAAGCATTTGCCACAAGATTGACAAAACATCTAGAAAAATTCAAATTTGACTTCAATCCATCTCCAAATCGCATGCGACCACGTACGTTAAAATTAACGGAGTGTAACATTCGTGAGTGCTTGGGTGGTGAGAGTATCGACGACTTAACGAAATACGACAATCGTCGTACAATGCTTGCGTTACCATCGAAGTGTGTACGCAATTTAGAACCAAAATCATTCTTCCATGAGTTGTCTCAAACGATGAGCGATGAAGATATTCTACAAATTTGTAGTGAAATTCACGTGATGAATGATATGAAAGATACTGATTTCTACATGTTATCTTCAAATGAAATGAGAGCATTGTATGAAAAATACAAGAATAAATAAGATACTTGAACGTGACTTTTGATTGCTGATTCTCAGCACCTAGTGGTCACGGTCGAGTATCTTTTTTATTTTTACGCTAGAACCGTCTCAGACGAGCACAGATTACATCTCTGAGCTTTTAAATGAATTCTAGAGTAATTGTACATTAGAATCGTAAAACGTCTCTAAGGTGCTTTAATTTGCAAATAATAAGGTCTGTAAATATAAAGTTTATATTTACATGCTACCAAAATAAAAAGACCTAGAAATCTAGGTCTTTATTTGTTATAATAATTCGTCTAACTTGTCCGGTCTGAATCCAGCGAATGGTTCATGTCCGTCAGCAACAACAACTGGTAATGAAGTGAATCCAAGTTCAATGATTTCTTCTTTGAATTTCTCAGATTCAAACACGTCACGCACTTCAAATTGAAGTCCGTTTTCTTTTAAGAATTTCTTTGTGAATTCACATTGCATGCAATTCGGTTTACTATATACTTTAATCATTTATTCGTCACCCTTCTTTTGTGAAATTTTTAACAGCTGTTCAATAAGAGATTTCATTTCTTTTAATTCGTTTTTGTCATATTTAGTTGTAGCTATATTTCCCAACACTTGATGTAATTCTACTTTTAATGTTGGATACCAATTTTTGTTTTCAAATGCATTTTGGATTTTTCGATTTGATACCTGAGTTCGACATGTGAAAAACAGATGGTCTACTGGAATGTCAAAACATGCTGAAATGAACATTAACTCCTCTAGAGTCACTGGTTCTTTAAATTGTTTTTTCTCAATCCACTTCTCTACTGGGATTTCTAATATTTGAGCAATTTCTTTATCTGTCATATCGTGCTCATGCATTAAATCGCTAATGTTTCTTGCGAAATTGTTTCTTGGTGATAACAATTGTTTCATTTAGTTTCACCTCTCAATCGTAACGCTTCTTCTCGAAGTGCTTCGTAGTGTCGTTGCTCACTCTCCATTGCTTTTCCAGCGTAGTAGAAAAACTCACTCTCAGCTGAGAAAAATACATAAATAGCAAATGCTAATGGTAAGAATACCAACGAAATAATAGCAGTATCCACAATCGTTGCATATTTCGCTAAAATCTCAATTGCCATAATTTGTGAGTGTAACTGACTCATTACAATCGCTAATATGATTGTAAGTAAAATTCCCCACACATGCATTGCCACTTCTTCTTGTAAATGCATTAGATAATACTTTCGAAATAACCAGTTTTTAGATGAAGCTGTCTCCCACTCATTTTTATAATCTTGAACCAAAGCAGCTGCTCTGGTATGTTTAAATTTCAGAATCTCATATTTACTTTTCTTGAATCGAGATACACTACGATTCATTTGCTTAATCTTTTCTTGTTTTGTCATATCACATGAACCTTTCTATAATGAATTTTGTAGCTAGACCGAAAATAAAGTCTAGACCACCAATAATAATTGTTGAAGCTATAAGCGTTGTAATCACAGCACATGATGTTCTCAACACTTTACTTGGTGTCATCCAAGTGATTTCTTTTATAATCTCAAACATGTTCACACCTCTAAATAAATTCTTCTGCCATTTCTTCCAAGATTTCGTTACTTAGTTCTTCTCCACGATGTACTCGTTCATACAATTCTTGGTCGAAACCACAGTCACTAATTAAATAATAGTGATGCACTAAATCTGTTTCCATCGCACGTCGAACGTTACGTCCACGACCTTGAATTAAAGAAATGTGTGAACTTTGATTCTCATAGAAAATCGTACAATCTGAGTTTTTCAACTCGATACTTGCAGCACCAGCTTGGTACTGAATTAAAATTGGAGCTGTAGATGAATGGTCAATTTCTTCAAAGTTCGTGCTTCCAGAAATTAACTGATGTGAAATACCATGTTCGTTTAATTTCTCAATCACTGCGTCACGAGCATCATTATAACGATAGAAAATCAATGGTTGATTGTGCTTCTTCACAATGTCGATAAGTTTGTCCAATCGTCTCTCATCTCGTGTGATGCGATTCGCAACAGCGATAAGATAATCTGTGATTGAATCGAACATGCGTTTGCGTTGAGCATATTTAAGTGATTTCAAGTCACTCAACATTTGTTCATTTTCTTCCAACTGAATAATGTGTGACTCCACATCTGGCATATCCAGTGATTTAATATCCACACTTGGGGCATAAAGAATTTCTTTGAACTCATCTAACATTTGGAAGTAATACGGCCATGCAAATGTGTTCACATTACCATCAAAAAGATAAATTCCGTAACCACCGAATTCATTCTTGAATGATTTAATTCCAGACTTGTCTTCAAAGTTGTTCTTGCTAGAATAGTAACCACCAAGAATTAAATAGCTACACATATCTAACACACGGTCATTAGTTAATGGTGTTGCAGTCACACCTAACTTATGAAACATGTTTAGCTTGTGTAACATCTTAGAACGTTTCGATGTCGGATTTTTATACAAATGTAACTCATCGATAATGATATATCCATTATTTCCAATGAGTTTAATCATCTCAAGTTGTGATGTTGGATGAGCAATGATATTTGACAGTTTTCCGGGAGTCGTGATTGTTTTCGGATATAGTTGATTGTCTGGAAAAGCTCTGTTGTAAGCAGCGATGGTATTATGCCAGCCGAGACCTTCAACCGTTTTACTCGGAGCAATAACGATGAACGACAATGGTTTTCCGTGTTGTTTTTGCAACTCACCAAGAGCGTAAATCGATACAGCTGTCTTACCAGACCCAGTTGGCATTTTAAGCAGTGTCATCTGACTCTCACGCATACGCTCTCCAACGACTATTCCATTCTTCGAAGTCGAAGCATCAGACCAGTCGATATAATCGTATGGTTTAATCTTCGGATTTGACATTACGTCTACGTCAATTACTGGTTTATTCTTTGGTATTACATTTTTCTTTGATTTTTTCTTCTCAGCTTTTTCCAATCCACGTTCTCGTTTTCGTTTCGCAATTGCTCTTGCAACAATAATTCCATATGGATTTTTTGAACTCAATTTCACACCTCACAATTCATTTAATTTGATATTCTTATTATATCACAGCTACATTGTCCATGTATAGATTTTGCAATAAAAAAGTCGTACCTAATTTAGGTACGACCTGTCAATTTATCAACACATGTTAATAGATATTTCATTTTAATTGTGAATTCATTCACTTGTTCCTCAAATGCGTCTATTTCTTCTTGTCGAGCACCTTTGAAGAATAGCAGTCTTGGTCTAGTATGATTCTCGTGGAATTCATTGATTGCTTGTAGATATATCGGAATTCCCGATAATATCTTGGTACAAGCATCTCGAACCAATTTAGCATTCTCCAACAAATCTGGCGAATACTCAATTAATTTCACATATTTTTGAATGTTACTAGAAACTAGCTCACCTAAATCATCGAGAAAGTCAATTGTGTACTTCATTGAATATTCATCCAAGTCTGGAATGGAATATAATACTTGATGACCACTGTCGTCAATCGAAATCATCAAATCTTCAAGGTCATCACGTCGCATATCAATACGCTCAACTAATCGTTGTTCTTTCGCTAACTGTCGATTTAAACTTTCTCCTAGTATTTTAATTTTACCACTTGTTTCCAAACGAATTGGTATACTAGCGTTTCTTGCATCTTGTTTGAAATCATTCGTCAATAACACTGGATTAAAATCGATTAAATTTGCTGGGATTGCTTTACCATCGTATCCTTTCTCGAACATTGGCATTTGCATCAGTTTCCATTTCAATAACCACATGTATCGTTCCATCTTGAGCAATTCAAGTGGTGCAAATTGTGTGTTGGACGTTGATACATAGTTCCCATCTACTTCATCAAATGAAATCATACAAGAAAATTTACAACTCCACCATGAGATTGGTTGCAGTAGACCAGTACTTAAATATTGTTTTCTTTCCCACCAAACTCGGTTATACGAATCATATTTGAAATACCACTCCCACACTTTATCTGGCACTGGAAATGTAGTATCCGTTCTTAGCTCAACATTTGGATAAACCAATGAAATCGCTACATCATTACCAACAATAGCGTCCACTGACAATTGCAAGTCGAGAACACCCATGTCTGGAATTATTTTGTGTAAGTAAGATAGTATAACGCTTTTTACAATACGTTCATCAATATTTTCTAACATAGTCTCACCTACTCACTGTCTTCCACCAATAATAATTTAAGAGCACATTGTAAAACCTCAATTGCTGGGATAATATCATTTTCAATATAACTATAAACATATTGTAATGATTGCACATGTCGTTCATATCCATTTGATTCACGACCACCGTTCAATCCGTTAGACTCAACATCGTCTTTGTAAACAGACATTCTAGCTTGTAATCTAATAATTACATCTTGAATTTCTACTGATTCATTTACTTGTGAACGACGAAGTGCATTTTGCAACATCTTATGGTCGATTCGTCGAACTACATCTTCTGCTGCGTTTACAGTGAAATCACCAATTCGACCTAATGATTTAGACATTCCATCCACCATTTCGGATAGAGAATTTAATGAAACAGACTCACCATCTTCACTTAATTTCTTTACAGGTACTACATCCACCAATCGACGACAGTTACTTGCAATATCATCTAGCATGTGTAAACATGAATCGAATTTTTTGATATAATCTACAGCAGCTTCTCTCACTTTAGCATTTAATTGAATGTTACCGTGACATAAGAAACTTTGACCCTTAAACCTTGATTCAGTAAACACATCTTTGTATGCATTTGAAATATCTTCCAAGTAGTACTCAGTTAATATTGAAAGAATATTTCCGACGCTGAAATCAGTGTGTATTTTGCCGATAGTTCCGGGACCATAACTATGAGTTGTCACCTGTAAACGATAAATATCATTCATCTTTGTTTCGACAGATTCTACGACAAATTGGTTTCGTAGATTTGGTGATTCAACAATATGTAGTTTGATGAGACCCACAGCTCCGCTGACATTTGCTAATCCACCAACAACTCTACCGCTACCGATGACTTCGTCTAATACTTTTTTACTAGACCCATCTTTCACTCGCTTAAACAAGTAGTCTAATTCTTCTGGAAAATCTGCAAAAAATCTTAAATTTGTAACACGTGTGATGGAAATAGTGGCGTCAAATCCATTTTCAAATTGTTCCATTCCAATGATAGACCATGTTGTCGACATTGTGTGTGACACTGGTTCTAATTGTTTACTAATTAAATCTGCAACTCTTACGAACATTGCTTGTCTATTTGTTTTTAAAGCTACCATGTTATTTTACCTCACTAATTAGAATATTAAATAAATTATGGTCGTAAATACTAGATAGAGTGTCATCCACTAACAAGTCTTCCCCACCGTCAACAAGTTCAAACAAGTCTGTTACGTATTCAAATGAACTTTCAAGTAACTCAACTTCAAACTTATCAACTCTTGGATTTCCAATTGATAATTGCTTACCAAATTCAATATTTTTCAATGTGTGAAATGCCGTTAACTTCACATTGTACTCCAACCAACCGATTTCGTCACCAATTTGTAATTTACTTCGTAACTTCGCATGTGCTTCATATGACAATCTAACACGATTGTCACCACTTGAACCCTCAAGGTCACAACGTGCGTCTACCACCTTAATCATTGGTTGCACTTCAAATTCTATATTTAATTTATTTCTTGACGAATTTACTTTAAATGTATATGTACCTGCCATATTAAAAAAGCTCCTCTCTATGTAAATCTTAATATATAAAGATTATACCATAGAGAGAAGTATTTTGTAAAATAAATTATTTAAAGAATGTTTCTAATTGATAGGTGATTCCACCATAATTGTTTTCTTTCAATCCTCCAATAACATCAAATTCCGTCACAGTTGGTCGTTTTGCATAATTCCATACGACAACATTAATGTCATTTGTCAAGAACACTTTCAAGTGTCGTTCTTTCATTCGAACAAATTTTTGCTCATCTAAGTTCACATGCGCTTTAAAAGTTGGTTCTTGAATTGTTTTATTGAATGGATATAACTCATCAATATCTTCCAATCCATACTCAATTGTTTTTAGTGTTAATTCACCACTCGCAATATATCTATCTAAGTCCATCGGTTCTTTAAAGTCGGTGAATTCTTCACGTTCGGTTGACCGAACCAATTTCGCCCACTCTAACTTGAACCGCTCTAAATATTTTGATTTAATCGCAATCCCAGCAGCTCTTGCATGACCACCAGCCGATATAATTGCATCTGGTAAGATTTCCTTCATCTCAGAAATCAGCTCTAACAATTTATATCCGAGTGGAGCACGAGCACTGCCACGACATAAATCACTATCGTTACTAAATACAATTGTTGGTATATCGAGACTTTCACACATTTTTGCACACACCAAACCAGCGATACCTTCATACTTAGCATCTGGTACGACAGTAACTTCTTCTGGTTCTAGTACTTTCAATACGTACTCAGTCATTTCTTTACGGATTTCATTCATTTTTAAAATTTCGTCATACACTTGTTGTGACATCACTGTACCAGTTTGCATAAATAATTCATATCCAAGTTTTGATTCACCAGTCACACGACGTGGTGAGTTTAATGCTGGACCGAGTTTCCAACCAATATTGTGGACGTTCAATTTACCAATATTTCGTAGTACTACTTCTAGTCCATTTAGATAGTTTTGATACTCACGGTTCAATGATGCTTTTCTCATATTTGGAATGTATCTCTCAGTGAAATGCTTGTACTTGCGTAATAAATAAGCATTTTCATCTACGTGTGGCATTACGTCAGTTACAGTCGAAATAACAACCAATGGTTCAAAGTTAGACATAAATTTGTCATCTAATCCATTGTCATGATACTTGTGTAATAATTGCATGATTTTGTACGCCACAAATGTACCAGAAATTGCTTTAAACTCTGAATCACACACCATGTCAGCACGATTTGGATTCACTACAGCTCTCGCCATAAATGGATGTAATTCGATTTGTCCAGCATGGTGGTCTGACACCAATACATCGATTCCATTTTCTTGTAAGAACGAAATAGATTCACTGTTGGCAATCCCACAGTCAGCTGTGATGATAACATCGAATTCACCATGGTCTACGAATAAGTTTAGTGCATTTTTCATAGTCAATCCATATCCGTCATGTGCGTTTGGGAATGTAATTTCTACATCATATCCTAAAATCTTCAAGTTCACATACAAGATAATACCAGCACAAATACCGTCTGGGTCGTAGTCTGAGCGAATAATAATCCGCTTGTTTTGCATGCCGAGTAATGATTCGACGAATTCCATAATTCCAGACAAGTCCGTTGCTGGTCTCATTTTAGCGTTTAAGTGAGCTTGGATTTGTTCAGTTGTAATTTCATAATGGTTTAAATATTCTTTATATAAATCCAACTATCGCTCACCTCTCACGTAAATAATCTCAGTAGTCTTATTAAATGGTCTCAATCCGAACAAATCATATTGTTCAAGACCATCGTCGCTCGGATAAACTTCAAAGACTGGTAGTTTGTACTCATCTAAAAGTTTTAAATCAAAATCTTCATACGCCACGATGAAACGACCACCACTCTTAACAATGTCAAGTCCATGACCCCATTGGTTCACTTCTGGCATTTTACCGATTCGTTTCACTTCGATTCCAAGAATGTGACCGTCCTTATCGTGTGAAATAAAGTCTGGTGTTCCGTTCTTCGAGAATGATGAACCATGTATGTTAATGAAATATCTATGGTTACGAACAAAGTCTGATTCAATAATATTTACAGCAATTTCTTCTTTATTCATCGTTTCCTTAAATTGTTTCCTCTCGTTTTATTAATGGACGTTCCACGTTCTTTTTGTTCAACACCGATTTGTAAATCATGGAAATCCTCACCATTCTTCACACGTTTTAGTGCTTCTTTCGCAGCTTTTTTATCTAATAATTTCTTATTTGCTACCGCAGCTCTTGCTAAACAAATCCAGTAAGCTTCACGTTCATTTAGTTTTTCTTTATCTGTTTTTGGAATGAATTCCAATACGTAATATTTCCAATCACGTGTATTCTTAAACTCAGCATCGTGTCCAGTTTTCTTCTTCACACCATTTCTAAAGTGTTGTGCCAGTCTCGTTCTCATGTTCACAGATTGTCCAACATAAATCTCTCCAGTTTTCACGTTATGATACGCATAAATTCCACTACGACTTGGCATGCTAGCAAACGTATATGGATAGCGTAGCTCTCTACAAAATCGTTCATACGTGATATCGTCCGGGTGTAATGATGTTGCTTGTAATAATTGATTATAACGAGAAGCCAACTTGTTATATTCTTTAATCAAGTTGACGTGTTTTTCTCTTAGTTCCAAAACCAATCACCACATTTCAATTTCAATGTGAGTTCACCGACTATTTTACGAGTATTTGCATCATAAACTCTATATGTCCAAATACCAAATTCTGGTTTTCTAGTTACATATGTAAACCAAACTAAGTCTCTCGTTTTATTTTCTTTATTCATCTCGATTTCAAAGTTACGTAATTCATTACGATTGTGGCTTGATGACCAACCAATTACCAACGCACTGTTGTTCTCAATTCCATGGTATCCGAATGGGATTAAGTGTGTGCGGTCATACGCAACATTCATTCGTGGATAGATTAGTGGTTTCAAATTAGCTCGTTCTTCATCATTTCGTTCTGTGAATGTGAATGCTGTACCTTTCGGTAAATAAGCACCAACTTCATGATGCGAGACATCATGAAAAAACCAATATTTATTAGCGACTGGAGTTTTACCACTATTCCAAAGTCGTTCCAATCGATGCTTGGAGCGTAATATCTTAACGCTTTGCTCTACAATATCAACGTGAGCTTCTTGTGTTTTCTTCTTTTTAACTTTTGTGATTTTTGGTTTTGGATTCCAATATGGTTGAAACCATCGTCGGACACTAACATAAATTTTTCCAAACATTAACTATCACCTCGAATTCTGTCTACGTGTTGACTGCGTTGTCGTTGTTGTAGCATTCTCTGTTGTCGGAGTTACTTGTTTCAATTCAAGCTCCACTTCAATGCTTGAACCTTTCATGATGCGCTTGTAAGTAGTTGTTGCTGGTAGCTGAGCTTTAACTTTATCCGAAGCTGTTACAGATAACTGACGATAACGAATTATAATGTTGTTCTCTTTCGCCCACTTTTCAAGCTCTTGTTTCGTCTTACCAACAAATGATGGATAATCCACAATCTGAGAGTCTAAAGCTTTCTTCTTATCGGAAATCTCTTTCTTCAAAGCATCGAACTTAGATTTAAGCTCTTTTGTTTCATCAATCTTGTGTTGAATGTCGACAATACTTGCATTATCAGATAATGTATTTGAAGCTTCTTTTACAATCGATTGTAATCGACTGATTAAGTCAGCTCTATCAAACGTGGACACCACGTTATTAAACGCTGTAGCATCATTCGTAGTCGCACTATCGTTTACTACAATCTCATCTCCAATTGTGAAAATATTCGCAAATGCTTCATAAATTTCCACCAATTGATTATGAGAAGTTGCGTATGTACCTAATTTTTTATATACATCTTGAACAGCTCCAGCTACTCTATTATTCTGAGCTAAAACATTCAATTTATCAAACTCATCGTGAATGACAGTCTCAATGACTTTCAAGTACTCATCTGGTTTCTCAGCTTGTACTTTCTCCACTCGCAATCGCAAGTCGTGGATGTCTTTAATGTCGTGGAATAGTTCATTAACACCACTTAGGTTTAAATTCTCAATCTTTGTGAAACTATTAACAAAGTTTTCAAAAAGTTCATCATCTGTTGATTTGAAGTTTTGTTTCTCATCATCCCACAATTGTGATTTATAGTTATTATAAATACCGATGTTTTCTCGGTCATCATCACTAAGATATAGTTGCTCTGGAGTCAGAGACGCAAGCTCTGGTTGTTGCGTCTTCTTCCACTCCACTGTACTTGTATATTGATGGTAGAGCATTCCAATTACTGAAAGCACGACCGCAATGACTACGACCACACCAGCTATAATCCATATTTTTTTAACTGATTTAATCTTTCCCATACTCTACGCTCCAATACCATATAATTCATAAATGTCTTCGATTGCTCTAGATTTCTTAGTTGTACGTACTTTTATTTCTTTTGGAATGACAGTATCGTCACATTCTACTAGTCCAACTTCAACTAAGTTCGCTGTTACTTTCCATTGTTTAAGAAGTTGTTCTGCCCAACGAACGTAAGCGTCAATGTCTAGTTCATTCATGTCGAATTCACGTAATTCCTGTGATGTATTTAATACGACACCAGTTCTAGATGGATAATGCGTAACGTTTTCGCTATCTTTCCATAATTTGATTGGAATCAAATCATCAATTGACTCACCCACTAAACAGATTTGGTTCGCATTTAAAATCTTCATGTAATCCGATAAATCTTTTTGCGTTGGAAATGCTTTCAACACACCCACATGTGTGTATACAGATGTTTTAAACTCTTTACGTTTGTTTGCAAATCCGAAATCCTTTAATTCATAAATACGATTTGAGTCAAACGTATCAGTCTCAAATCTTGCTGTCACACCATCAAAAATCATATCTTTTGGTTGAATTCCAGCATCTAATTGCATAATGAACTCGAACAAATGTTCTTTCTTCAATTCACTCAAACTCTGTGTTCCAAGTGTATTACCATTTCGTGTTAACACTACTCGGTTTACTTTCTGAGCACGTTGGCCGTCAATTGTTAATGCACGAGCTTTTGTACCACTGAAAACATGGTAGAATGGTAACAATTCACCTTTGTCTCTAACGCTCTTGATATGTTCTAATACAACATTTCTATCATATGGTTCAGTCAACCAATTTTCATTATTTGACATATACTCAAGAGCTGCATTACCAGCAACTAATGGATATGTAATGTTTTGTCCAATCGCATCATCTGGGTATGCTAATTGGTGACTTGGTCGTAAATCTCCACCTACAATTTGACGTTTACCGTTAATGAACTCAACACGGTTTGAAGCATCACGGTTGATGAATCGTGATAATGTTTCTGGTTCCACTTCCATTCCATAGTCACGAACATATTCATGTACTACTCGCTCACAGTCTTCCATTGAGATATTGCAAATATAAATACCATCCGTATTTGTTGATGGAATGAATGCACCAGCTTGTGTTAAACGTTGAGCTAGTGCCCAAATAAACATATTACCCATCAAACGCATTGACAATGCTTTATTATCTAATGGTAATATAGCGTATTGATTGTGCGTGTTCGCAGCACCAGATGAGTTATTAAGCAAGAACTTGAAACCAACTTGTTTATTCGAATTATCTACATCCACGGCTGTCCAAGTAGATTTATCAAATGGTAATGAATTTTTAATATCAATACGGTATTCTACAATCGATGTAAATCGGTCAAATCCTTCCGTTGTTAAGAACATTTGCATCTTAGACATCAACATTGGATAGAATGAAGACCAGTCTAAGTGAATTACGTTTGTAACATCGACAGTTGGTTTTTGACGACCTTTTACTTCCGCATCGGATACAATCCATTTCTGAATTGCTTCATCTGACATTGCGTTCAATCCTGCCATGACACCACCGTGAGCACCACCAGTTGACACACGAGCAAAGCTATTTGTTGCTTTTCCATCTCGCATGTATGGTACGTTCATCAACGATGAGTGTGTGATTGGTTGCGAACGCAACACCTTGTTTAAATCTTTCATTTGCTGTGTGTCTTTACCACGAAAATGAGAGAAGAATTGTTTTAAGTTATTCGGTACGTAAACCTCTTTTGCACACATATACTCCCAGAGGTCTACCCACATCATTTCCCCCGGTTTATCCGGATTTGGTACTGGGAATGCAAAGTCTACAAAATCGTAGTCTACTGGTTTTACATTGTTCGGCCCAATTAACACCCATCCAGCAATTTGCGCAGCTGTTGCATCACGCTCACGTGGAGTGTATCGTGTTAATTTTGTCATATCCATAGCACGAGCTGCCGTATATGGATACATTGCACGAATCGTATCTCGAATGAATAGACGACTCTTTAAGAATTTATTATGACTTTTAACAAGGGTGGCAAGCACGTCGTTGAAGTTATATTCTACTAAGTGTGCTTTTTCTGCTTCTGTCCATACGTGTGGTTCGTCACTTGCAACTAATTCGTCGATAATAACGTCCATTCCGTCTTTCGCCATTTCTTTTTTAAGACCCGGAGTTGTCAAGTTCTCACTAGCTTCGTCCACAGTGTCTTTCTTAGCAAGTTTCGCCCAGTCAATGTGACCGTCTTTATACAATGCTAAGTTACGGAAATAACGATACGCTGTAGCTTTAATTTCACCTTTTGTACAACGTTCGATGTACTCTGGAAACTTATGTGGTTTCCCTTTATATCGAATAACATAATTCGACAATTTACGAATGTCGCTTGGTCTTGTTTTCTCTTTATGTAATTTCACCCACAAGTATGTCAACACTAATACTGGTAAGTCATATGAAGCACCATTCCATGTACGATATTCAGCAAAATTGTATTTATTTGCATATGGTAAATCATGTGGTAATGTCTCGCATAACAATTGTGTACGTAACATGGACTCGAATTCTTCCATATCGTTTACATCACCCATTTTGTAAACGTAAGCGTTACGACCTAAACTATCTGGGTCTGTAATACCAATTTTCTTCAACATGCGAATGGTGTCTGGTTTTTTAATAAATTTATCAATTTGTTTCTCAATTTGCTCTCTAGTAACATCAGCGAACTGCTCATCACCAAAAAGAACGATTGAGAAGTTGTTTTTACTAATCATAGCATTAGTGAACAACTCAATCATGCACTCTAAGTCGTATGTTGATTCAACAGCGTCGTTTAAGTACGAGAAGTCCACTGGTCTATATGTTTCTTTAAATTGTTTGATTTTTGGACGAGTTTTCACACGTGCTTGTACCCGTTGTGTATATGGCATTTCTGCAATATTAATCACTATACGACCTCACTTTCAGAGTTTAATTTTAATAGAACACCTAAATTCGTGTTCTCAATATAATCGAAAATTTTTGTTGTGATTAATTCATCGTAAGTTGATTGAATGAATTCATATAATGAATCATTCGCATCGATGTACAATGAATTACTACCATCATTCAATGCTTTCACTAATCTTGATACGAACTCAGCGAGTGCGTCTTCAAAACTCATACGCTCATCTTCGTCGAATTCGGAATCCATCTCATATCCAACATGAGCAGAAGCTAAACTTGTTTGCAATACTTCAAATAGTCCATTATTATCACTCTCGACCTCACTTGACTTCACGTCAACAGCTACTATATGACTAAATAGAATATTTACAATTTCATTTCCACGTTTTAAATACACTGGATACTGATTTGGATTGAATACTTTCAGTGCGACCTCAAATGTCGAATCAAATATCACGTCTCCGTGAACTAAAAGTCGATTGTCAAATGTCGCACTTGAACCCATAATCGTAGCAATCATTCCATTCAATTGATTGATTGTAACTCCAGTTAAGATGCTTGTGACTTCATTTGGATAGACGGTAACATCTTCTTGTAAGTATAGTTTCATCAAGCGTTCATGCTCGATAGTTGGTTTAATTAAATTTTCTTGAATTGAAAATGTTATCATTTGTTCCAATGAACTCACTCCTTAATCGTTATTTTATAATTTCTTTAAAAATCGGACGGACTTCTAAATCTCGATGTGAAATCGCATTCGACGTAAACTCATCTAAAGCACCATATCGTTTTAAATCATGTGCTTGGTGAATACGTTTGAGTAACGTACTCTTATTTTTCGACGCAATCGGTTTTCCGTTGATGGTCACATAGCGACCTCGTTGTACAAGAATCCAACCGCTAATCTTATATTTTGACATTAGTTTTAAATATTGTTCTCGCTTGATTAAATCACTTCGATGGTGCATGAACTTACGATACTCACGACTACCTTCTTTCGTGTCAACGTATTCAAATCCTAAATGTACTAATGTTCTTTGACAGAGATGGACACCAACATATTTTTTAATCTTGATGACATCTCTTTCAAATTCTCGATGGATGTACTCAACTGCTTCATCTAGAGTTTCCACAACATCCAATTTTCGATTTTTAAATCGTATCATTTTTCTCATGTGTGTTCTCCTATATCGCAACAATCTACCGCCCACGGTGATGGTCTATGCCAGCCGAGTGCGGTAGTACGTTACGCATTTTTAATTTATTTTATTCTTTCGGTACTTTCGTTTTGAATGTTACCGTTACTTCGAGTCCTTGAGATAGTAAGTCCTCAGCAACTTCTTTTAGATGGTCTGGTGAAGCATCCTCGATTGTTGCCGTACCACTCTTACGAGTAATCTTAACAGCTCCGTCTAAATCTTCAATGATTTCGTCATTCCACGATGGGTCAGTATATTTAATAGTTAACATTTTCTATTTCTCCAATCTTTGATTAATTTATTATTTCTTACAGATGAATTGTGGAACACCATCCACAATGTTCGATAAAATTTGTGTTTCACGCATCTTACGTGCAATGTATTCAAGAATAACACGACCAGCTACTACAGTTTGTGGTTGAGCGACAGCTTTATCTGAGCTATCCACAATTTCAAATTTCTCAGCACGTCTGATATCATGTGTAATCTCCAAGAATGTTGTAGTGCCAGTTTCTTTATCATATCGGTAAACAAACCAGTTTGATTTGTTAATATAATCTTGATTGATTTGTGGTGATGACAATACTGAATCGTCATAGTATTTAACTTCACGACCACTATTTAATTGATTCAATTTCATTTACGAACACCTCGAATCATTGTTTTATTACCTCTACCGTCATTAAGTGCTAACATACATCCAGTGAAGTACTGTGTCTTGAATACTTTTTTATATCCATACAGTGAAATGTCTTCTACATAACTACCATTTACTTCAAAATTTCCATTTGAAAAAGTAGGACTAGTGAATTTGACAATCATCATGGTATCCGTCACTGTGTTCAATAACCTAATTGTCAAATCTTCATTCTTCACTGATGCTGATTCAACAATAAACTTCTTATCTAAAATCGCAGCAATCAATTCATCGCTTACTGAATATGTGAACATTGAACGTCACTCCTCTCTTATATCATTTATTTCATTATACACTACATCTAGCTTCCGTGTACATAGTCAACTGGAAAATATTTCACAGATTTAAAAGTTTTTTCCATTGGTTTTGGTTCAATTTCTGTCATAAAGTGTAACAAGTTCACTGTCATATCATGAATTTCATCATCTGACATTAACTTGTCAAGATTTCCAATACTATAACTTGCTTGTTGTCGAGTACCGATGAACACTTCATCACCATTACTTGTACTTACAAATAATTGTGCAATCACATCACCATCTTGGGATGGTTGGATATTCACACGAACATGTTTGTCGAAATTCTCCAATCTCAAAGTAATGGTACTATCATGATAATACACTATTGGTTTAGTACCACTAGCTTTTGCCTTAAGTGGTACTAAACGTGCGTGATATCTTGTCACTGACACATCGTCTGAAATAGTACGTAATGTCTCCAATACTCGAATAATATTAAACGCTTTATGTTCTGTCGTTTTCATTTTTATTTCTCCAATTCGATTGATTTAATATCGCATTTACCATTTTTCGTGTTTACGAGTGTAAACCCAGTTGAGCTTGCTCCATCGCTTCGTCCATCGTATTTAGACATGTTGATTTTCTTCTCAACCACTTTCGGTGTCTTGAATGAACTATCAAGCATTGCAATCTTTATAGTCGTATCCTTGAACTCAGACATGTTGATTTGTTTTGCATAAATCACATAGTCATCATCGCTCTTGAATTTCATCAACTTACCAAGTTTGCTCAAGTAACGTTTTGTATTCACATTTTGTTGTGCTTTCGATACATCCAACACCTTAGTAGCACCATTCTTAGTGATTACTAACATACGTGATGTTTCGTACTTGCTACTCGTTGACACACCAACAAATTCGTCAGTTGCTTTCAAGTCTGGAATTTGTTTATTTAGTGACTCGTATGAACCAGTCAATGAACCATTATCTAAGTCATTTACAAATCGAGTAACTGACTGTCCAGACTTAGTTGCAATCACGACGTAGTCCGTTGTTGTGCTATCAATTACATCAACAATGTCGTCGTTGTCGTAGCTTGCGATGTTATTTTCGTAAGCTTTAGCTCCGATACGGAATACTTGCAAGTCACGTTTTACTACAACTTTTGTAGCTTTAGACTCAATTAAGTCTTCTTCTTTCAACTCAACTACTTCCACTTCATCGAAAATATCCTTGAATGTAGTCCTACGTTTACTATCTTTCAGTATTTGTTTTGATGATTGGAAATCTAAAATCAATTGTTGATTACAATAATCATCGTCACTTAGTCGTTTGGACAACTCTTTCTGATTTGTCAAGTTTTCATCCAACTCATTTGTAAGTTGTTCGAAGTCTTGTTTACCAAGTCGATACAATGGTAAGTTTGCAATCACTTCTGATTGTGCTTCTGAGAATTTATGTTTCTTTTGAAGCACTTCAATGAAGTTCTTGCGTGACGTTGATTTACGAGCATCTTTCACAACTTCGTCAGATAACTTCACTAACTGTAACAATCCACGAACGATGTGCTCACGAGATTGTAATTTATCCAAATCGTATTGCCACATACGACGTAACGTGCCACGACGGAATCCCACAAATTTTTGTAAATAATCAAAAATTCCGATTTGTACTGGTTTACCATCTACAATCATTACACTGTTTGCAGTGTATGCGACTTGTAATTTAGATTTCTTGTATAGTAATGTCTCGATTTGTTTTAACGTTGTTTCATCTGTACCACGTTTACATAAAATCTTAATCGAGATTTCGTTTGATGATTTAGATTCATCATCTAATTTAGTAACACCTAAAGCTTTCATGTGTGGTTCTAAAGCTGTCGCAATTGATTTCTTCAAATCAGTTGTGTTCACACCCCATGGTACTTCTGTGATTTCTAAATATGATTCTTTCTTTTTCTCCACGTGTAATTCAACTTTACCACGTAATACAAATCGTCCAGTTCCATCTACGATTTCTTTCATGTGGTCAGCATTTTCTACAATCACACCACCAGTCGGAAAGTCTGGACCGAGTACAATTTTACCAAGTTTTTCTGGAGTGATGTTTGGTGTTTTAATCATCTTAATACATCCATCCAACAACTCTAATGAGTTATGTGGTAAGATGTTACTTGCCATCCCAAATGCAATACCTTGAGCACCATTAATAAATGCTTGTGGAATCGATGCTGGTAATACTTCTGGAATCTTCTTCGTTCCATCGAAGTTGTCTAGTAAGTTCACTGCATTCTTACCAATACCATTTAGAAGCAAATCAGCACTCGCACTTAAACGACATTCATAGTAACGCATCGCTGCAGCACCTGAGCCATCAATGTGACCATTGTTTCCGTGAATGTCAGTCAATTCTTCATTGTTCACCCACGGTTGTGAAAGACGAACTAAAGCGTCGTCAATAGAGCTGTCACCGTGTGGATGATAATTCGCCATTGTATCCCCAACGACTTTAGCACCTTTCACGTATCGTGCTTTCGAATTTAATCCTAATTCATGCATAGACCACAAAATCGCTCTATGTACTGGTTTTAATCCGTCTCTGTAATCTGGTAGAGCACGAGCTAAAATTACATAACTACCATAGTCAATCATGGACTCACGTGACATAAGTCCAATGTCTTTTGTTGCTTGTAACGCCACAGTTCTTAACCCCTTTCCACTTCATTGAAATCAATGTGTTCCACGACCCAATCTGCACGAAGTTTTGCTTGTTTACCAAGTAAAATTTGCAATTCTTTTTGAGCAGATTTGATGTCATCAATTGTAACTTGAACAAGTCGTCTTGTTTTTTCATCCGCTAATGCAGAATGAGCTTCATCTAACGCCATTTCTCCAAGTCCTTTGTAACGATTAATTTCATATCCTGTTAATTTAGGTCTATCTTTTTCAATCTCAGCTTCTGTATAATACATCTTAATCTCATCAATGTTACCGTTTTTGTATTTTACTGCTTTATACAATGGTGGTAATACCACGTACAAGTAACCAGCTTCAATTAATGGTCGCATATATTTGAAGAAAAGACCAAGTAACAATGTACGAATGTGTGAACCGTCAGCGTCTGCATCGGTCGCAATAATAACTTTGTGATAGTCAGCCTTCTCTGGGTCACACTCTTGTCCAATTCCAGCGTTTAATACTGAAATGATTGTACGTACTTCTTCATTCTTCAATGCTTCACTTAATGGTAACTCAAATGTATTCAAGATTTTACCACGTAGCGGAAAGACAGCTTGGAATTTCGGGTCTCGTCCGATATTGGACGCTGAGTCCCCCTCTACGATGAACAATTCTTTTTTACTTGGGTCTTTTGCAGACGCAGTTTTCAACTTGCTTGATTTAATAAGTGTTCCTTGTTCTTTCAACTTACGAGCTGTCTTTTTATCAAGTCGAGACTCACTAATTGTCTCACGAACTTCTTTTGACTCATTGATTTTATCCACAATCTGAATACCAATGTCAGCATGGTCGAATAACCATGTAGAAACACCATTACTTACTACGGTTTCCATCGCTTTTGCTGCTAACGCAGTTTCAAGCTTCTCTTTCATTTGTCCACCGAATTGTGTTAAATCTTTATGAATCTTAATCTCAAATGCTGCAATAAGACCGTCTAATACGTCCGATTGCTTGAAAGCACCTTTCACGACCTTAATCTTATCAGATGATTTCTTAGCAGCTTTGTTTTTTGCGTTCACTGCAATTTTATAAGTGTCAGAAGCCACGAACTCATTTAATGATTTCACCATCGCACTCTTGAATCCGTCAACGTGTGTACCACCACTCGGTGTTGGAGCACCGTTCGCATATGATACGATTGTTGATTGCACGTCATCTACATATTTAATAGCACAACGTACTTGGAATGGATAGTTATTCAACTCAATTTGCTCATCGATGATGATTGGTTCTTTCACTTTAGACAATCCATCGAACTCATGCGATAATTGTTGAACATAGTCACCAAGACCATTCTCGTAATACCATTCATACTTAGTCGCTGGATTTGTTCGCTCATCTGTCAACGTAATTTTAATTCCAGGACATAAGTAAGCTGAGCTTTCAAGTTTGTGAAGAACATCGCCAATTACCCAGTTAATGTCCTCAATCATTGGTTTTGGATTATCATCTGACACTGGACCGTCATCTGGTAAAAATGTTACAGTTGTACCCGTTCTGAGTTTAGTTCCATCTTTCAACGTGATATGTCCATTATCAATAGATACCACATCTTTTTTTGGAATATGTTTGATGAGTTTTTGCTCAATAACATCTTCTAAGTGAATCGTCAATTTATAGACATCAAATCCACCATTCAATTCTGGCTTTCCGTTCACTTCCGATGTGGCGTGACAGATAGCTTCAATGGTCATATATTTAGATAAAGCATTCGCTGCTTTCAATCCAATTCCGTGCATCCCAGTGATACCAACACCACCATAGTTGCTCTTGAATTTACCAGAAGCATGTAATTTCGTCGTAGAGTTGATAATATCACTGAATAATTTACTCGGACCTTTCGGGATACCACGACCGAAGTCTTGAATTGTAAGTGCGTTATCCTCATGGATTGTTACATGAATCTCATCACCATATCCAGCAACATATTCATCAAGAGAGTTTGATAATACTTCTTGTAATAACTGAATTAATGCTTTCGGCGAGTGATTGTCCGAAATTTTATTCGTAGACCCCACATACATCCCCGGCACTCGACGCACAGCTTCAATACCATCATATAAGTCAATACCAGTATAATTATTTGTCAATTAAATTCACATCCTTATCTTAACTAAAATGTTCATGTATCATTGCGGTCACATAACGTAAATAACGTGAAGCTGACTCTTTGAATAACTTCTCGTCAGTAATCGATGTTAATCTGTCAAGTGACTCACGTTCAAATCCAGTGGATTTTTTCACATGAATTACTTTTGTTACTTTAACATCTTTCACATTCGCTAATCCATACTCATCATACTCAGTTCCATTTTTAGCAACATGTTTGTATGGTTCAATCGTAGCATTGAATGTGATTTCATCTTTCGGTAATAAAGTACCAGCTTTGATTAACTCACGGTCATATGCCACCCACACGTGGTCTGTTAACACTTTACGACCTCCGACTTTTTTAACATTTGTCAATAATAATGTTGGATTGTCGTTCTCATCACGTCCAATGCGACCAACTGTCGCTTTGAAATTACCACTTTCACGTTTTAGTGGTTTTGATAATTTCGCTAGTGATTTACGCTTGTGTTCCGTTTTTGATTTAATACAGTCTACAATAATTCCATGTGCTTTGTCAACCGCTTCTTTCACATTTAAGTTTGTGACAGTTTTCACACGGTCTGGGTCTGATTTGCGAATTTCATTGTAACCCTTGCGAACTCTTTTGATAAATTGATTATCTATTTCAAATCTATCTTTCTTGCTACGTTTACTCATTCGAGCGTTAATTTCAGATTCTGGCACATCAATGTACACTGTCAAGTTCGGTTGGTTCACACCAACGACCATGTTGTTTAGTTGCTTAATCTTTTCGACGTCTTGTTTCTCACCGTATCCTTGATATGCAACTGTAGAGTCGATATATCTATCTAGTAAAATTACATCCGTATGTTTCACATTAGGACTTAACACACTATTAATCATATCTGCTCTAGCTGCCATGAATAATAAAATCTCAGACATACTTGAACGTGGTACATCCGATTTCACTAGTTTTCGAATCTTCTCCGACAATTGTGTTGTTCCCGGTTCTCGAATGACAATAACCGAATATCCATCTTTTTCTAATTTTCTTTGAACTTGCTTTAATACTGTTGATTTGCCAACGCCATCAAGTCCTTCAAATGAAATAATTTTTCCCAACTAACCAACATCCTTTCTATGGTAATGTTGTAAATAATTTTTTAACAGATTCTATTTTAATCTCTTGGTCAAGTTCATCAAAAAGTCGTTTTGACTCTAATTGATATTCAGTCAACGGTTGAACCTGAGCATACGCACGTAATCCAACTGCGTCTTTCAACTGTTCCAATTTGATTAAATGAGAGACCCACAGTTTGTCAATCGAATCTACAATAGCAAAGCGTTTGTTATCACCAACTCGACTTAGTCCTGTTTTTCCAACTTTTTCGTGATATGCTTGTGTCACATAATCCACAATTAAGTTTCTAAGTTCCATTTGTGAATTGACATCCATGATATCATTCACGTCTAATGTTTTATGAGTTAATTCCGTAACATCTCCAGCGACACCGTCCATGTTCACAATCTCATTGATGAAATATGGTTCTAAGAGTTTATCTACAGCTAATGGAATTGCATTGATATAATAATCATCTAGATTCATGTGAACACATAACGCATTCTCACGTAACTCATAAACTGACAATCTATGTAGTTGTGTCACGTCATCGTATTCCAATAATGATTTACGTGTGTCGAAACCATCTCCTTCGATACGTTTTTGAACGTTTGTGACAGCTCTACGTAGTCCAATCGTCGTGATTGGTTCATCAATACTCGCAAATTTTTTAGCTTTAGACTCAATCACATCGCCACCATATCGAGTCATCAAGTCATCTTCCAATGAAATCATGAAAACTGAATATCCAATGTCACCTTGTCGACCACTACGTCCACGCAATTGATTGTCGATTCGTCTGTTCTCATGTTTCTCAGTTCCAATAACATACAATCCACCAAGTTCTTTAACCATATGTCCAAGTTTAATGTCAGTACCACGACCTGCCATATTAGTAGCAACAGTGACGGCGTATCGTTCACCAGCTCTAGCTACAATTGCAGCTTCATCCATGTCTTGTTTTGCATTTAGTACTTGATGATGAATTTTTCGTTCTTTTAGTAGTTGTGACAAATGTTCACTATTCTCAACAGAAGATGTACCTATTAGAATTGGTTGTCCTGTCTCATGTACACGCTCAACTTCATCCACAACAGCTTTATATTTAGCTTTCTTAGTAGCAAAAATTACATCTTTGTCATCAATTCGACGAATTGGTTTATTTGTTGGAATTGTAATTACTCGCATGTTGTAAGTAGACATGAACTCTTTTCTATCAGTTGAAGCAGTTCCTGTCATACCAGACAATTTCTCATACATTCGGAAAAAATTCTGATATGAAATGCTTGCAAATGTCTTTGTTTCGTCATTTACACTAACACCTTCTTTGGATTCCAGTGCTTGATGAAGTCCATTTGAAAATTGTCTTCCATCCATGACACGACCAGTTGACATATCAACAATAGCGATAGCATCATCACGTACGATGTAATCTACGTCTTTTTTCATTGCAAAATGTGCGTACAATGATTGGTCAACAAGATGAATTAAATTCACATTTTCTAATCCGTATAAGTTATCTACTCTAAAATAAGATTCTGCTCGGTCGACACCTTGTGGTGTCAGATGAACTGACTTACTTTGGTGGTCATAAACAACATCGTTAAAGTGAAGTGTTTTCACAAATTCATTTACTTTAAAATATTCCATTGTAGACTGTGACGATTGTCCAGCGATGATAAGTGGTGTTCGAGCGTCGTCAATTAACACTGAGTCAATCTCATCGATAACGCAATAATGTAATTTACGTAACACTTTACCCTCAGCCACCAAACGCATATTATCTCGTAAATAGTCAAATCCCAATTCACTACTTGTAGTATAAGTAATATCACAGTGAAACGCTTTCCACTTTTCATTTTGAGGTAATCCAGATTTATTAAGACCAACTGTTAGACCTAAGAACGCATATAGCTCACCCATCTCCTTAGAGTCACGTTCAGCTAAATACTCATTGACTGTAACTACATGCACACCTTCACCGCCAAGTGCATTCAAGTACACTGGCATTGTAGCTGTCAATGTTTTACCCTCACCAGTCCGCATTTCTGCAATACTGCCGTAGTGTAATGCTAATCCTCCAATCACTTGCACCTTATATGGTTCGAGTCCTAAAACCACTTTAGCAGCTTGTCGTACTAATGCAAACGCATGTGGTAGAATACTATCAAGTGACTCTCCGTTCTTCAATCTGGATTTAAATTTATTTGTCTCAGACACAAACTCGTCTTTGCTTTTAAAATTTTTATAATCATCTAGTTTTAATATCTTTTCCGCCAACTTTGAATACTTTCTCAGTAGCAATTTTTCCTTAAACATATGTCAACTCCCTTCGAAAAAAGTTTACATTAACATTATATCACATATCAAATGTAGAGTATAGACTAGAAAAGAAAAAAGCTAGTAAAACTAGCTTTAATCCTTAAATTACTGTAAATAATTTCCAATTGTTTGTTTACCGTTACTGAAAACTTATAAAAAGTATTAAACTTTTATGTTCCATTCTTGTTTCATCGAGTATGCTTTCACATTTAAGTTTACTTAAATACTACTCACAAGTTTTGTACTCTCCACAAGCGTAAATTCCCGATTAACGCTCGGTACTAAATTTTATTTCTTATTATTGTATATGAAACTTGGTTTTCGTTTCATAGATAGATGATTTAAACTTATAAAAGTCAACACAAGATTATAACTTTTTATAAGTTAATTTCAACTGTTGAAAGCCTTTAATGTTTCTATAAATCTCAACAGAAACTCCAATTAGAATTAACATTGTAGTACCACTCAGTACACTTGATTGTTGTAATCCCAACATTGCAGTTATTGGTACTACTGAAATAAAAATTAAGTAGATTGAACTTATAAAACTCAATTTGTTCAACTTACGAGATATATATTTTTCTGTATCCAATCCCGGTCTCACGCCAACGATGTAACCGTTCGCTTTTCCTAAATGCTCCGCTACACGCTCTGGATTCAACTGTACATGTGAATAGAACAATGTGAATACAACTATCAGCAATCCGTATGTAATTACACCTTTCTTAGATGAAAGTGTAAAGCATTCTATCACAAATGTCATCCAATCAGGTATAATATCACTAAATAGCACCGAATCCATTAATGGTACTACAGAGAACAGAGACCCAGCTAAAATCACTGGAATAATACCAGCTACATTAATTTTAATTGGAAGCCATGTTAAATAGTCGCCATCTAATGATTTTTTAGAATAGTAGAGTGGTAATCTCAATTGCGATTGCTCAACAAATACAATGATTGTGATTAAAATCACAAATGCTAACACCGCTTTCCAAGTTAATCCATTTTGGTGTATAGTACTCAACTCTGATGGAATTCTTGAAATAATACCACCGAAAATCACTAATGAAATACCACTAGCTAATCCTTTGTCATCGACAAACTCTCCAACCCAAGTTAGAATTAGTGAACCAACTGTCATTGTAAGTGCAATGATTACATATGTAAACATAGTTGGATTTGAAATAAAATTATTACTATACTTACTGAATCCAATTGTTAATCCCATTGCTTGTAAAAATCCAAATATTGCAGATAGCACTAAAGTTAGTCTCTTAGTCTTCACGTGACCTACTCGACCCTGTTCACTCCAACTTGTAACTGTCTTAGACAAGTCAGTTTGTAACAATTGGACAATAATTGATGATGTAATATATGGTGACACTCCTAGTGCTAAAATTGAAAAGTTAGTCAATCCACCACCATTTAGTATACTTAAAAAACTAAATGTATCCGATTCAATAATAGATTTTATTGCGTCCACATTTACAAATGGTACTGGAATGTGTACTCCAACTCTAAACACAACAACAATTAACATCGTATATAAAATTGCATTTCGCAATTTGCTCATAAATTCTCTGCTCCTTAATTTTAAATATAAAAATTGGGAGTAAAAATTACTCCCAATTTACGCTAATCAAGCTCAATGACTCCTAAGTTTTTTTGAATGTTCGATGATGCTTCTAAAATACTATGACGACTTGTTGAAATAGTCACAGTCATTTCATCATTAACATTATCCACTTTTCCAGTAAACTGATAAGCAACGTGGTACTTTTTACCTCTATCCAATTTAATTTTACTATGAACTTTGTTATTAGCAACATCCAATTGAACTTGGGTTCCGTCTTCTGACACAAGCCACGCTTTTCGTAGTGTCAGATAATTAGAATTCGATTGAATATCAACAGTAACTTCATTTGATGGAATTGATGGTAATTCTACTTTATCCGCATCTTGGGAGAAGAATTGGTCATAGATACTAGCATTAACTCCACCATCAGAAAACTGCTTAGCAAAAGATGAATCCTTGTTTGCTAAAATCACTGGATGAAAATCGATATTCATTCGTTTCATGAAATCAAATACATTTTCGCTCGATAATGCACCTAGAGATTGTTTACTATTGAATGTTGCATTACCACCATCACCATCAGAGATGTACAAGAACTGACGGTCGATTGCTAAATTGTCTTGTTTTTCAATATATGAATAAACATTAGTATCCTCACCGTAAGCTGGATAACTATCAAATGTCGCATTAAGAATCTTCGAATCTATTTCTAATTGTTTTGAAATTGCTGACTTTTCCGTGGTCAGCGGTTGTGTGAGTTTCAAACGAGAAGATTTAGAAGTTCCATATCCTAATGCAACACGGTCGTTTTCTCCTAGTGATTCAATCAATCGTTTTACAAATTTATCAACTTTCAACTTATAGTCATTAGTCGGTAACGCACTTCTATCCACAATTACAAAGTAATCATGTGCAAGCGTTACCGATTCAGAACGTGTTACAGTAATAGCGTCTTTCGGAATCGCTGATACAATGTCGATTGTCGCTTCGCTCGCCCAAATATTAGAGTAATTATTAATAGTTGTAGATAGTGTTAATAAGCTCATTAGAGCTAAAGCAACTTTCTTCTTCATATTAGCGTCCTTTACGTTTTCTTGTAAATACAGTTCCAGCTAATCCAACTAGACCAGCTACAGTTGTACCTAATAGAGCAGCTGTGCTTGTTTTAGGTAAACGTTTGTCGTTTGCAGTGTTCGAGTTAGATTTTTTATCAGATGCGTTACTCGAGTTAGCATCCGCATTAGCGTCTTTAGCGTCTGTTGTAGTATTTCCGTTAGCGTCACCACTTGGTGTCTCAGTAGATGCATCTGTAGCTACTGTAGTTTCTTCACCATTATTAGTTGGTGCTTCTGCTGTAGTCTCAGTGCCAGATGTCTCAGTTGATGCTTTAGAACCATCTGTGAATTCAATAGATAATTCTGTCTTAGATGTATAATCCCCAGCTTTTAATTCAGCTTCAATTTTACGAGTTAAAGTGTCACCTTTAGGTGCTAATAATTCAAATTGAATTGAAACAACACCGTTCTCAGCATCTTCTGGTGTTAACGCAAGTGAAAAGTCTAACGAACCGTCCTCGTTTTTAGGTAATGAGCTAGTATCGATTTCTCGGAATACTTTATCACCATGTAATACTTTAATCTTGCTCACTTCTGCTGTAGCTCCAGTTTGTGTATTTGTTACTGTTTCTGTAGCAAATTTGAACTCTTTGCCTAATTTCACAGATAATTTACCATCTGTTAATTTAGCGTCTTTCGTTGGAATCTCAACTTTCGCTACAAATGGTACGTCAAATTTTAAATCTGTACCGTTTGAAGCGTCTTTGTTTTGAGCTGTAATTTTAGCTTCTTTAGATTCTGCTACTGGAGCTTCCGCTACTGGAGCAGTTGTTGTTATGTCAGTAGCCGCTGGTGTTTCCGAAGCTACTGTTGTTGACACCTCACTAGTTGGAGTTACAGCTTCTTCGGCTCCAACTAAAGCTACTGGACTTGCTGCTACTAATACGCTTAAAGCAGCACCTGTACGTTTGAATTGTTTCATCACAATTTCCTCTCTTTCTATTTTAATATATGTTGTGATTTTAAAACTTAGGTCATACAAGAAGTTTTATACCTCGAAAGTACTGGGTGAGACCGCACCTCAATTGTTACTGGCTTCAAATTGAAGCATCATAACCAAAATTTTATAACATTCGTGGTTGTGCGACTAAAATTAGACGGTTTAATTTGTTCTTAGTCAGCTCCATGAATCTTCTTAACATGTTGAATCACCTCGCTATTTCTTTAAAATTCAAATAAAGATTATAGCACAAGATGACTCACATGTAAAGATTATATCACACATTTTATGAAATGTGAATAGTTATTTTGAATTTTTATCTAAAAATTCACGCAATTCTCTCGGAGACATCGAAAATAAGTCCACATCTGTCAGTCCATCCATCACAGCTTCTCCCAAAATGTCTTCAATTGAATGTTTCAATAGTGGAGCTGTTGGATTTGGATTCTTGTATAAAACTGTTTTCAATTGTAATTCCTTACTATAAGAAGTGTTTTTCAAATCAGTTGGAGCAACACCTTGATAGTGTTCTCTAATATTGTAATCTTGTGGTTTAATACTAGAAATACGTTGTCGTGAGTCTAGTAGAATGAAATCACGGTCTAATAAAATGTCTTTCAATCGTATAGAAAACGATTTAGCACTTAGTAGTGATTGTCTTAAATTCGATTGATTACAAAATTGTAAGTATTCTTTAAATAACACAGATACTGGAATGACCGCTTGTGTGAATGTTTCATTATAATCCAACTCGTCAATGAATAATCCAAATGAGTCTTTAGTTTCATCAAGTGCTTCTTTTAAGAATTCTTCGTACTTTTCAGCATAATCCGTAAATAGAGCAGCTGTTGGTCTTTCTAATGAATGTACAATCATCGAAATCGTTGTTGTTAAATACTTGTACGTTGCTTCTTCGTTATAAGAAGATAATAATTGGTCTAGTGAATATCCAACTAGACTCTTTAAATGATTTCTTGACTCATTATTATGTCGATGATTGGTAGACCCCCACGGAAACATGAGTAGTCTGTCGTTCATCATTTGACCTTTCTCTAAAGAACCAAAAGCATGGTTTGTAGCTTGCACCCACAATCCACCAAACTTAATATTTCGTGGTTGGTCGTATTTCACGTTTACGATTTGTCCAATTCCGTCTAATAATGATTTAAACAACGTCGAAGCATTAGCACCCATATACCACTTGGTTTTCAAATCGTCACCAGTTAAAATACGATGATAATTCTGAATCAACGCCACTTTATATTCCAAATCTAAGTCATGTAAGTTAAATGGTAATGTCGCTCGTTGTCCAGAAATAAGAGTTAATTCATTCAAATAACTCGATTTACCATTACCACCCTCACCACGGATTACTACAACTCTTTTTGCATTTAGTCCAATAAATCCAGCGTATGTTAAGTGGTCTATAAACTTTCGATTGTTAGCGTCATTGCTAGACCATTGATTGCGAACATAATTCACCAGTTCCACGTACTTCGGTTCGAGAGTATCGACGTCGACCACGTCGAAGTTACGAGTCTCGACAAAAAAGTATTCTCCATCTTTGTCGCTTGATTCATCGGTGTATTTCATTTTCTCTAAATCATAAATTCCATTCTTTAATAATGTCAAATGTCGTGGAGCATAATGATATAAGATAACAGACCCTGGTTCGTCGGATAACGCCACTACCATGTCGTACAATTTTGTACGCTCGGAAAACGTATGTTGCTTATACATGGTAGAAATCTGTGCTAGATGTCGACTCAATAACTTAATGTCCGACGAGTATTCTTTCTTATCATAATCTGGAAAGAACATCTCACAATCGTCTCCATCTTTATCCAAACGACAAAAATCACCAGCACGTAGTAAAGCACGTACTAGCACGTGTAGTGGTAAACGACGTTTCGATAAATCATGCTGTGCGTCTTCAATGTAGGGTTCACATGCTTTATAGAATTCATCATTACTATTAAATGATAAATGTTTTGTGAACAAGAAATCGTCAGCTCCTTTCTTGCTAAGATGTTTTTATTCTACCACACATATGTGAATTATGTATAGACATAAACTTAAAAAATTTTCTTACTTATTATATAATCATCCATCAACCAAGTATGATGAGTGGTTAACAATAAGAGATTGTGAAATGAATCACAATATGAATTGCACTACTTTTTGGACTCAAAAATGTTTCACAAGCTCATTTTTGGGTCAGATTGGGTCACATTTTGGGTCAGATGGGTCAGATGAAAAATAATCTGACCCACAATCTGACCCACGATTTTTTGAAAATTTTATAAACTAAAATGTTGTCATATCAGCGTTTCTGGTGGTTTTGAATATAACAATTTTAATATTTGGGTCAGATGGGTCAGATTCTCACCAACTCTATACGTAATTTAGACATAATACATGATGGTTAACAATACACCTAAAAGGTGTAATTTGTACTGCC